>Ga0126342_10003292_pt1 | contig 26546 bp, 21 predicted proteins | sample Cyp1metagenome_FD_92528 | JGI IMG/M metagenome (GOLD analysis project Ga0126342, IMG submission 92528) | Coral microbial communities from Lord Howe Island, Old Settlement Bay, Australia - Cyphastrea 1 metagenome | ecosystem: Host-associated > Invertebrates > Cnidaria > Coral ...
AATATGACATGAGTGTTTTTTGTTGTATTTAATACCACTTTGAAGATGTTTTGGGAGTTGCGTCCACAAGGTGTTTCCTCATCTTTCACACAGCAAAACTTGCCAAAACAGAGTTTTTCGTACATCGGCGTCCCATTGGGGTTGACCTTGCTTTTGGTCAACTTATTTGACTTCCTGATCCAACGGCGTCCCAATGAGATTTGACACAATTCTGTTAAATTGGTCGATTTTAACGGTTCGGAGTAGTTATGTTACTTTACCAGAGGGTATGTCCAATTGACAATGCGTATTTTCGGTATCGTTTGATGCAGAATCTCAAACAAATTGTGACAGGACAGGTTTACTGGCTAGTCTAAGACTCCAAGATCAGTTTTACGTTCAATCCCCACGGTGGGAGACAGTCCCGAAAGGATCCCGGAGACACATCTTGAGAGTTGCGATAGTTAAAGTCCCCGTTTGGTGCCTCTACTCTCAGATCACTGTCATGAAGTCATGAAGGGTTTCCAGGGATAGGGATAGTTTCTGATAGTTGTGGTATCATGTCTTGTGGAGAGCTTTCCATCCTGATTTGGGATTGCCAAGGTGAAATACCCTCTGGTTATTTAACATAGCCATGGAAAGATCCACCCATTTTTAGAACGGTAAACCCAGGTAAACCATCTATAAATGGGCCATCTATACCATGGCAAACTGTGAATGTCATTTCACCAGAGGGTATGTGATTTATCGCTGCTCATACCTCCAAGTCCCATGGTTCATCATCATCCCCTCCATTTGGGCCATGACTTGGTCCCCGGAACCCATGGGTTTTTCTTGTCATCTGCGAGATCTGTGTCCGCGGGGTTGATCATCTTTTCCTGGGATCCACCATCCATGCTCCAAAGCATAGCAACCCTCTGGTAATGACTAACATAGTGGATTTTCAACTATGAATTGGTATAGTGGTAATTTAACCATCTTTAATTGGTATAGTGGTAATTTAACCATGAATAGTGGATTTTCATGGATTTTCCCTTTCCATAGCTATTGAAAACGGCCATTGAAATAGTTGATTTACCCAGCTATAAAATGGTGGATCTTTCCATAGTTATGTAAACGTTTACCAGAGGGTATCTATATATATATATACATGGGGGTTTCCTAAAATAGAGGTACCCCCAAATCATTCCATTTTAATAGTTTTTTTTTCCATGAAATAAACAATCTATTTTGGGGTACCCCCCATTTATGGAAACCTCCATATATATATAATAACCTTTGTGTGGTCTTGTTGTTGGGATGATTGATTTCATAGCCCCACAATGGTTTGCGGTTGGTAAAAATGGCGTTGTGGATCACACCTAAAAAGTTTCTGCATGTGTTTTTTGGGTGCCATCCACGGCAGAGTGAAAATATGTGGTACACCCCAATTAGCAACTTTAAATGGGAAAATGACGCTAAACTCCGTACTTGAATCAGAAAATCTATGATTCATATTATATAGACCATTGACTTAACACTGGGAGTTTACCATCATTTTGGCAGCCCTCCGCTTCACATATTGGCAACGATGTCCATCTTTGGGATGATGTGCACCGCACAAGGCGGTGGCGGACGTTTCAATCATAGGAAACCTATAGAAGCGGTTTGTTGTTGTGACGCATGGATGTCAGAGCGAACAGCTCTGAGCCTCTCTATCTCTATCTCTGTTTCTCCTTTTCCTTCTCTCTCTCTCTCTCTTTCTTTCTTTCTTTCTTTCTTTCTTCTTTTCTTTTTTTCTTTCTTTCTTTCGTTCTTTCTTTCTTTCTTTCTCTCCCTCTACCTCTCGCTGTCTCCTTCTCTCTGTGCCTCTCTCTCTCTCTATCTCTCTCGCCCTATCTATCTACCTATCTATCTATCTACCTATCTATCTATCTACCTAGCTATCTATCTATCTATCTACCTATCTATCTATCTACCTATCTATCTACCTATCTATCTATCTATCTATCTGTCTGTCTATCTATCTATCTATCTTTCTATCTATCTATCTATCTATCTATCTATCTATCTAGTCTATCTATCTATCTATCTTTCCATCTATCGGTATATCTAACTATATATCTGACTATCTAATCTATCTATCTATCTATCTATCTAATCTTATCTTATCTAATATTATCTTTTATTATCTTATCTTATTTGTTCTTACATTATCTATATTATATGATTTTATCTTTTCTTATCTTATATTACCTTATATACATTATCTTATCTTATATTATCTTATCTTATTTATCTGTCTTATCTTATCTTATGTTATCTTACCTTATATACATTAGCTTATCTTATCTTATCTTATCTTATCTATCTTATCTTATCTTATCTTATCATATCCTATCTTGTCTTATCAAATCTCATCTATCTATCTATCGATCTATCTATCTAACCTATTCTAATCTAATCTAATCGTATTCATTGTTCTATCTAATCTATCTAATCTATATAATCCATCTAATCTGTCTATCTATCTAATCGACTTAATGTATCTAATCTATCTAATCTATCTATTCTTTTCTTTTTAATCTATCTAATCTATCATATCTATCTTATTTATATCATCTATCTTATCTATCTTATCTTATTTTATGTTATCTTATCTTATCTTACATTATCTTATCTTATCCTATCTTATCTTATCCTTTATTATCCTATCGATTTATCCATCTATCGATCTATCTATCTATCTATCTACCTATCTATCTACCTATCTATCTATCTACCTATCTATCTATCTATCTGTCTATCTATCTATCTAACTATTTATCTATCTATCTAATCTAATCTAATCTAATCTTCTCTTATCTTATCTTATCTTATCTTATCTAATCTATCTATCTATCTACCTATCTATCTAATCTAATCTAATCGAATCGAATCTAATCTAATCTAATCTAATCTAATCTATCTAATCTATCTAATCTATCTAATCTACCTAATCTATCCAATCTATCTAATCTATCTAATCTCTCTAATCTATCTAATCTAATCTATTCTATCAAATCTAATCTATCTATTTAATCTATCTATCTAATCTTTCTTTCTAATATATCTATCTAGTCTCTCTATCTAATCTATGTATTTAATCTATCTATCTAGTCTATCTAATCTAATCTAATCTATTCCTATCTATTCCTATCTTTCTATCCGTCGATCTATCGATCTATCTATCGATCTATCGATCGATCCATCGATCTATTGATCTATCGATCTATCGTATCTGAAAGGAAGCAATTCTGAGAGGCTTCCTCAAAAAGGGGAATTGTGAGAGACTTCCTCAATTTTTGAATGTGACAACATCAAAAAACGAAGCAATTGTGCAAGATTGCCTTCGAACATGGAAAGTGGAGTGTAGACCTGACGGCCTCGTACCAATGCGTTTTGTGATTTTGCCGTCTAGGAGAGTACGGAGCCTGTCACGAAATAGGTCGTACGAAGTGCCGCACCTGTCACGCAAAATCATCTTAGCAAACATGAAGATCTGACGCTCCAAAATGCAACCCCTGTCAGGAAATCAGCGCCGGGGCCTCCTAACATCTCGGATGGATATGTCTCTTGTACTGCGCGTGCCGCGCGAAATGCATCTTTGCAGATCCTCTTCAACCGTCCCACGCCTGCCATCGTTTTTGGAAATGCTGCAAAAATCCACACGTTTGGCTTCCTTTTGACAAGGTGCAGAATCCCTTGCCTGAACGTCCAAAAGTGGACTGAATGTGGTGTGTTTTCCAAATGTTCAATCTCTCAACTTCCACAAGTGCTCCGAAGCTATGGTACTTTTACCATTTTCACTTCCAAACGTGCTTCGCGCCACAGCGGCGTGCACTTTCTGAACAGCTCAACTTCCAAAAGTGCTCCGACAATGAGGTGTTTTGATCATTGTGCTTCGAAATGTGCTTCGCGCCACACCAGCGTGCACTTTTTCGGCAACCCCACTTTCAAAAGTGCTACGATGTCTCTCATCCAACCAGACGGATCCGCACCCGCCGCTTTAGCGAGCCTACTTCTCCGGCGGCTTTGAACAATGGAAAAACACCGTGTTTCGCGACTTTACCTTCCCGCGCACCTGCATCTTCTTTCTTCTTTCTCTTCTCTGATCTTCTTTCTTCTCCTCTTCTCTTCTTTGACTCTTCCCGCCTCTGCTTTTTCATTTGTCCATACTGTCGGAAGTTTGACTTCTAAACTTCTTTCGGAAACCACAATGATTTGTAATGAGTAATGAATCCATAAGTTGGGATATAGCTTCTATAGCTAAGGGATTGTTCTGATTTTCTGGGACTACAGTTTGAACAAAGGCGACACAAGAAAGATGACAGGCTCAGTTGACACGACTCTTGTGCTGTCTTGCACCAGTCTAATGCATGGTGTTGCTGCAGTCATGCACGATGTATTGGAAGTAAACAAGTACCTTCAATGTAGAGCCCCCTAGATAGCTAAGTTGGCTGATAACTCCAATAACTATGGTTATGGTACTTATAACTCTAGCTTATGGGTTTAGAAACCAACTTACAGCTGGGGGGGGCCTGCGGTGTTTGAAAGGTGCACATCTATATCCACAGCTTCCCTGGCCTGGCAGAATTGAAGTTAACCGCCTTGTTTCTGTCACGCAACGCCCAATCCTGCCAATTGTTTTTTCCTCATATGCTTCACGCTCAAAACCAGCAATCACAAAATCGTGCTGTAAGAGGCCAGTTTTTACAATTTGTTGCCCGCAACACGCGGAAATTTTGAAAACCGGGTCAGATTGAGTTCGTACAAGGAGTTTCTGCCCACAGCGCAATTTTCAGCTATTTGTAGAAACTAGACATGCGAGACCGGGTGAACTTAAAAGCCAGGGCTTCAGCCTTTCCCAAGGGCAGCTTTTGCTCCCGTAATGCTGCTAAGATGGTTTCCTCATTTTTCCTACATTCAAATTGTAATCATGGCGGGGACGCTTTCCAACGGACACACAGTTTGTGTTTGTTCCATTTGAGATATAGGTGAATCATATGGCCAGGAAATCCATCAGATTCTGGCCTGTGACCAGTATTCACGCATTGATTAATACCAAATTTTGCGTCATATCAGTCAGCCCTACCCAGGTCTGGGTCGCTGGATACCCGGCAGAATTATGCAGCAAAATTGTGGTGGAGTTTGCCCCACTTGAGGGTATGGGTGAAACCAAGATAGTTTCATCAACCCAAAAGGAAACACAATGGGGAAAAAACGAACACAAATTGGGGGCTTAAAGTGACTCGGCCAATGCAAATTGAAATTCATCCAAGAAACGAAACATGATTTACACAGGAAAACAACTCACAACGAGAGAAACAAGGCCCCATACATATTTTCGTACTTTGCCAAGAATTGCGGACACTATACCAAATATTTGAATACAAAGGTGCCTCATTGTTTCTGAACCCCAAACTGCCTGTAAAAGATTAGAAAAATGTACCAAAGGTATGGGGTAAAGTGCAAATTTATGAATGTTCATGTGGTAATTTGGAGGTCTAGGACGGTCTAGGAATGACCGTTTGAACCTTTTGGCATCATCAACAAGCAACCCAAAAATGTTGTTTCCTGCTGGCACTGATGATTCCTCGCATCGTACGTCATCTCTACAAACGATTGGAGATGACGAAATCACCCTTCGAGTATGGGCCGAACTTACTGTATTCCCAACATATGGATGGATACTGAATCCTAAACATGACCAACCATTTGTGGGTCCAGAACGGTACCCAAACGACTTGACCGATACCCATTTTGTTGCCCACCGCGGTTGGTTTAACCCACATTATCTCCCACATTTTCAAATGTTGGGTATATATCCTCATAATATCCACATACTATCCTCATATCGTTCTATTGATCCATGAGCCACGTAATAAAGCATTTTTTTTTGCGAATTTAAATGCCATATTGTGGGTCATATGATACCAAATGTCCCCATGGATCTTCCCTCAGGTGGCTGGCCGCCATCTTCACCAGCAGCGCTTTGTTAAGTTTCATCTACCACGCTGCTTGGCGGCCACGGCCGCACGAAATCATTTTGTTACCTTCAATATTTGAAATTTTGGGACTAAATATTTTCGATGATTTACTCCAATCGGGAATGTTTCAAGATTATTTGCCCCCAAATATGGATGTTTGAAACGCGGAACCCCATCAAATGGGCCGCCGCAAGTGACAGAAGCGGGACTTGCCCGCTTCTGTCACTTGCTGATTTTGTTGTTGCCTTGTGTCGCAGCAGGTACGCCGTGGTTTGGTTGTTTTTGGTTGATGTTTTGTTTTTGAAACATGCACCATTTAAACACATGTTTGGGCCATTGAATATATGAACATTGAAACTCTCAACATCCTTTGTTCGAAAAAAAACGGACAAGTCTAGTTGGCATCAACTAGGTGAGGTTTATTTACACCCCAAATTGACCATCCAATATGTTTTACTCTTTCCGATTTAGGATGATCCCTCCCGTTCATGAACCATTTTTTATGGCTCATGGTGGTATTGTTTTTTTCATGTTTCCAATCGGAAAAATATGTAACCCTTACTATAACTATAATCAAATGGGTTACGTTCTCAACTCAGAAAAACAAACCCGCATGAACATTGTTCCCCCCATCAGCATGATAATTGAGGGATATTCCTGATTTTTTTTTCCTGCCGATTATATATATATATCCCTAGAATACATAGTCCAAAATTGTCAGTCATTAGTTGGGCGGCCAAACGCCAATGCCCCCTCCAAAAAAAACATGGAATGCGATGGCCCAAGAAATGATTTACATATCCATTCCTCCAAGATCTCCAAGTGTTCTGCTTTAAACAAGACAAATGCATAGAAATGCGGCTGCAGGGTCACAGCCGAGGTTGTTGAAAGCAACCTTTGGCCCTCACTTTGGGTTTCCCTAGGCGAGAGCGGATTTTGGTCTGGTTGAATCATAATTGGTTTTTCTATGCAAATTGCCATGACATCCCAAAATTATGTTACTTAATAGGGAAAATGAATTGATATGATTTAATAAAACCATTGGGTTTGGGGGTAGCCTATTTTCAAACAAACCAATACTGATGTTGGTATGATTCTTGTGATTTCCTGTCACTATGATTGTTATTGTTATTATATTTAGTAGTCATTATTCTTATCATTTGCTACTGTGGGTTTGTCTGAAAATTTAGGAGAGACACCCATCCCATCCACTTGTTAATCATGATTTTCCATTGTTTTTCTTATTAAAGTTGCTGTATAAAAAAATTCATTCTATATTTATGAAATTTATGGGGCACAGTTGATTTTCAGACACACCTAAGAGTCGTAGCGCCTTCACCACGATTTGACTATCAGGGCAGTCCTCCCTCTTTTGTGGATATATGGGTAGGTCATCGTGGAACATCCAAATTTATGGATGAGTCATGGTCATGTCGTCATGTCATTGGGTAGCCTCAAAAAAAGTGGAGGACTAAGACTGAAGATGCTTGACAGTTGTGTTGAGTTCAAACTCCCTGTTGATTGATGATTGGTTGGGCGGCTTCTTCTAGCTAACGCATTAAGAATTATCAGAATCCATTCGGAAAATCCCGAAAATAACCAACCAGGAGAACCGGGATTAGATGGAATGTCATTGTGCATTTCTTTTCCACCACTTAAGTGTTCAAAACAAGATGGTGGCGGCGTGTTGGGATTGGTCGCCTTGAGATCTTTATATTTGTGTGACTTTCCTGGATAAAGGAAACATAGATTTCGGTGGGTATCATGGTGAAATATCCCAATTCAATAATTTTGGAGTTCAACTACAACCATAATGCAGAACATGTATGAACTAATTATATGAACATATATGGCTATTCATACTATATATTATGATATATTTACATTCTATATTGTGCGAACGTTCATACTGATTTGTGAAAGAAATGGCGCATGTTGATCACTTTGGACAATGATTTCTGAGTGAACAAGCTAGAAGGAGGATGCAATCCAAGAAAAATTATACACGAGTTCTAACTTGCTTCTGCAAGGGGAACCTCACATAGTTCTTCATTGATACTTGCAACAGCAACTTCTAGGGCTGACACTTGATGAATTTAGACTCCGTTTCTGCAGGGACTTGGGTGTGGCGCACCAACTGCGACTGGGACTGGTTGTTGCAAACGCCACACCTGGTTTCCATTTCTTTGTTGAACATGAATCCAATTGTTGAGGAGTGGAACGTCCACAGGTTTTGGAAATCCTCTTCCGTTTTCAGCGCTTAAGGGTTGCGCACTTAGGTAAACAAGCAAACCTTGGAAGTTTAGTGGTTTATCATGGCTTATCTTTGCTTGCCATAGTTTGTTTTGTCCATGGAATCCACGTTGAGAATAGACTTTTTCAGCGTGTAGCTGATTCAAAAATATGTGGGTTTGTCCAAACAAAATTGGCGGCCCTAAATCATCCTAAATCCACTGGTTGACCATCATTCTCCTGATGGTTGACCTGCCGATGTTGGGGTACTGTTGGTGGCCTCCCCCGGTTTTCACAGTTGGTTAACAACCCCTTCGAAAACTGTAGATGTATCCCCTAAGCGAAAAAAACCTAACACTTATTGTAGTTATAAAACCAAGTAAATGCAATAGATATAGAAAATCCCTAAGCTATAAAACCCCCTAGGCTATAAAAACCCAAACTTATTGTATAGATGCAACCCAACACTATAAAATGTTACCAAGTTAGCCATCATAAATCAGCTCTAAATCTCAGGACATCCCTGGTGTGTTTGGTGAAATGTTCACCATTTCCTACAGTTTTCATCCGAGGGCCCCCCCTTGTCTTTCCATCACAGGGCTGCGGCAGACACTACGACTGCTGGATGGGGGCAGTTCGGGCCTCCCAGGGGCGTAGTTTCTCCATCATAGCTGGCAAATTCCGCTAGAAACAATGGAAAAAAACATAGGAGCATATGGATGTTTCCATAGAGGTACAGCGGAACCGTTAGATGAGACCGATTGATACTTTTCCAGCCTACCCTGGGGTTCTCAAGTGCTATAGGTGGAAAATATGGGAATTATGAACGAGGGTACCCTCAAGTTCTTAACGGGTTAGTTCTTAAGGGGTTCATATGGTGAGGGTTTTGCCAATTCATTTTGGCGTGGTATTAGGTTGCAAAGGAGGCGGGAGGAAGAACAAAAAAATCGGTACCAAAAAGTTTTTTCAGGTGCAGGCATTCCAAACAGAGCTATAGGCCAGATATTCCACCATGCCAGGGTTTGAAAGTTTATTTTGGCGTGGTATTAGGTTGCAAAGGGGGCGTGGGGAAGAAACAAACTTTTTAGGCTCCTAACCGTTTTTTCCGATTTACAGGCCCGAAACAAGGCAGCACAGGCAAGACAAGCCATGACAAACCAAACACACGCCAAGGGCAGCATTTGAAGTCAGATGGCCTCTAGTAAGTCCGGCTAGTGTCGGGCTTAGGCGGTTGCGTGCAGCATCAGTTGCCGCATTGGGGTTCGAATCCCTGTGGTGCTGGCGGTTTGCTTGCTTCATGCGTGCTTGCTTCTTGCTTTCATATATCAATAACCAATGTTTGGTATATTTATACCCGTTAAAGGGGAATAACAACCAGTGGCTAGAATCCAGGGCACCCTAGGGTTCTTATTTCATTTTCAATTAGCAGACAGAAAGGCTTGAATCCAGCAATCCAGCCCCTGAAGTTCTTATTGCAGTAGGTTATTAAACAGTGGTTTCACTGTACCCCAAAAGTGGTTGGTTTATAATGGGTAATCCTAGTAACATGGCTGATTTAGGGGTACCCGCTTTTTAGGAAACCTCCATATTAGGAGAAATGGAGCATTTCTAGCTGGGAACATCATCGTGGAATTTCCAGCAATCCCTGTTTGATGACACCGGAGGGTACCCCCAAATTTTGACATCTTTTTAATGGGGACAATATGTTGATAGTGTTCTCAATTTGAGTTATTGTTCTCATATGTCGAACAATATGTTCAATCCTGTTCATGTTCTCAACATTCCTCAACGATATGACGTTGATAATGGGGTAGCCCCGCCGCGCTTTGTCCAAACACGGATGTTTGTCGCATGTTCGCTTATCTCCGCTTCAGGTCCCATGGGATTTGGAGATCAACAAACCATGGAATGTCATGTAGCTAGAACATGTGCCAGACAACATGGGACAGTCTCCAATTTGTGGTTCCCTGGCGGTGCAATGATACCCAAGTGCGTATATGGGTGCCAATTCGAATCAGGTCCGTCGCGAATCCCCATGATACTGTATCCTATATTCATATATTGTTGGTTATTCATTCCTTTCATCCCCAACTTCTTCTCCCCATTGTATCACTTGTAGCACTTAATCCTCGTACAGGGAGCAAACATGATTACCCCGTGATAATCCCATCAAAATCCACAAGTTCCATTATGTTGTTTACTTCTGTAGTTTGTTATCTCATGTTATATCCCACTATATCCAATGACATCCCCACTACAATCCCCATCAAGTCTCATCAAATCACACTATTAGAAACACACACACGATATCCATAGTGTAGTATCCCCACAAAATTAGAAGACCAAACTCCTTCGGGGTTCTCGTCAGGTCTTTATTTCTGTTTGCTGCAACTGGGTTTCATGGTCCTAGGACCCGAGGACCGGTGCCCGGCGAAGTGGATTTTTTCATCGATGGATAGATGTGAAAAAGCAACTGTTTCCCTAGGAAAAGGATCTACAAATGGTTGGTTTTCTACATCTGCGTTAGTTTAGAGGATGGTAGTATCATATATCTCATCTCACTTAGTAAGCGGTGAATAATTCGGGTTAGTAAGTCCCTGGTTCATGGGTTATCCAATCTATAAATGGATGAAGTATGGTTATTCAATATCTTTTGGTGTCAAACATGGTTTGCTGGAAAATCCGCCATTTATATAGTTCGATGATTTCCCTGCCAGAAGGCTCCTTGGATAGGGGATTTCCAATTGGCATGTTCGATTACCGTGTTACCGTATATAAATGAAATTCATGACAACTAGCGCAGTTATTTACAGGAAATTATATAATGAAATTGATGAAAATTGATGGATTGTTTGTGGTGATTGTTTGATGAAATTGATTGACATTGTCAGGTGATTAATCAGTCCTGTCAAACCATTAGAAATGGTAATCGATAAAAGCTGTATTTCACTGTTCATAGTTGCTCAATGTTGCTTACGGCTGTGTTATGTTAGAATAATTGCAAAAGTTCACTAGTTGGGTTGAAGACAATACCATGATGATGGTGATTGTCATTAGAGTCATTATCATAATAGATGATTGTTTTTGCGATGATCTATGTTTCATTATGACCGATTATTTCCATATGATTGCTACTGTTGTACTTAGATGAACATTACACAACGTTTTTTTTCTACCATGCATGATTATCGCCATCCTAATCATTACCATCAGCATCACCTTCATTATGTCTAACCACTATGACCAATGCAATAGTCGTGATAGTTGTGTTACCGTTATTATCATAATAGTGGTCACTACTACTATTGCCCTCACTCTATTTATTGAAACGATCTTAGTGTAAACCTTAAAACAAATCATTGTATTGTCATATTCACTTCACGGTTGCAATTGCTGTCCTGACCGTCCTGACCCTTATTATCTCACGGACTGTTCTTACCATAATCATCATCACCATATGATGGTTTCCTGAAAATGGGGGTTCCCAAAATGGATGGTTTATAAGGGAATTATAAGGGAAAATCCTACTAAATGGATGATTTTGGGGTACCCCCATGACTTAGGAAACCTCCATATGATGGTCACTTGATTGGGAGACCGAACAGTGGCTGCGATCCACCGAACAGTTGATGGCCACCCCAAAATTAGTTGATGGACTAGTTGGGGGATGATACTAACCACTTTTTTGTTGGGGATACGTAAAAAAAACAAATATGGGTGCTGTGATGAAATATGGTGTTGTGCACTTTTTAATAGGTAAACATGAAAACCAAAGCCATGAACCAGGGACTTACCCATAGCCATGGTATAGATGGCCCATAGAAATAGATGGGTTTTCCATGGATACCTAACAACCCATGTTGCTTGATGAACTATGGTGTTGTGCCCAATACTCATCGGGGATTTTTTTCAATCTCTGGGCTGGGAAATCCTATCCAAGAGCCAGTATAAAGGGACAACGCAGGGAACGGATGAAACTCATATCAATCATGGTAAATCGATGACAATTTTTGATCGAACATATCATACACTAGAAATTCATGAACACCCTGAAATTCCAAAAAATGCAGATCAACCAACATCCATGCATAGACCTCTGGGATTCTTGCAACGTGCCAAAAAGTTCCGTCGCAGGAAACGCCCTGCGACATCGGCAAGTTGGATGCATCACGTATCGAAACTGGGTCTCAGTTGGTCTCAGGATATTTTTTTTTTTGGTTGTTTCCAAAAAACAATAGGACATATGGAGGTTTCCTAAAATGGAGGTACCCCCATATCCTCCATAATTAGACCATTTTAAAATATTTTCGAATTGAAACCCGTGGTTTCGGGGACCCTTTATTTTAAGGACCCCCCATATATTTTGTTCGTGGCTGTGGCTTTACTACCATGTTGTTGGAGGGGCTTGGGCTTGGTCATGGCCGCTGAAACGACAGAAAAACGTCGCGTTAAAAGCCTATAGCTTACCATTTATATATATATACTGTATATAGGTGATTTAAAGTCTTCAAAGATGCAGGTTTCATTAGTTATAGGTTAACTATGATTAACTATAGTTTTCTCATATTTTCCCATATGACTAGCTATTAACATTAATATGACGCAATCCATCACAATCCCTGGAAACATCTCGCCGCTTCTTAAAAGCAAACGTGGCGGAAAACCTCGGCCGGATCTCTTCATTTGGGAGAATTTACCCTCTGGTTGTGACTAACAGTTTGCCATGGAAAAATCCATCATTTTTAATAGGTAAACCATGGTAAACCATCTATTTCTATGGGCCATCTATACCATGGCTATGTTAGTCATAACCAGATGGTAAATATAAAACATCAATGGTATAATTTAATCATCAAATCATATTTAATAGTATGTTGCATTGTTTAATGATACTCTGAGTAAGTATTTAAATAGTATGATCATGATACCAGATATTCTTTTTATCCAGATTAATAATATACCAGAATTATATATATATATATATATTGAGTATCTATTATATGTTGTAAACATATTATATTAGATAATCAATTTTTATAAGATCTTGTAAAGCGTCTAACATTGGATATTTCTTAGGTTTTCTTAGTGGTTTTGCCACATGTGCCGTGGTCAAAAGATGGAGATATTATTTCCATATTTGGGGATGGTCATCAATCCATTCATAGGAAATTATACCTATTATGTGGATTCCCATTCCGTTTGTGATATACAGTTGAAATATTAACCCATTATATTGACCTGTGAAATATTAACCCATTGTAGTAACCCATTATATTATCACTATATACCCATGAAATATGAACCCAATATATACCAATCATATATATATATATATAGCCATTACATGGCAATTCTATCAACCCATTATATACCCATTATATTAACCCATTATATTAACCCATTATAATAACCCATTATAATCACTCATTATATACCCATTATATACCCATTAATACCCATTATATACCCATTATATACCATTATATATTCATTATATAGCCATTGTATACCCATTATATACCCATTATATATTCATTATATACCCATTATATACCCATTATATACCCATTATATGCCCATTATGTAAACTCATCATATAAATTATCAGAAAACACAAAACACAACTTTCAGGACATGTTGGTGGCTCGCGTTCTCCCGGCCATCGTCATGGTTTTGTCGCTTGGTGGGTGGCCTGTTTGGGGAAATGACGAAAAAAACGTTCTTTCCCACCTATCAAAACAGAGTTAAAACGGTTTTTGATGGGCCTATATGGGCCTATAATATTATACAAACTGTTAGTAACTCAATGATGATAACATGTAAAAATTAACAGTTATGTGATGTTTTACTACAATATGATGTACAATACATTAGAGACACCATACAAGAAATGTATCCACCGCTGAATGGATGTTGTTTATTGCTGATGATCATCTCTCCTCATAGAAGCAAATAGGGTTTTGCTATACACATGATGTTTGGATGATAAATTTTAATGATGGTGGGATGACCGTTTTTTTCATGGAAAATCCAATGTTTTGACCATATGAAGTATGTCGGAACATGTTGGAACATATGGACATATGATATACATTTGGGATTTGCTGTTGTTTTGATGTTTTCTTCCCTACAATTATGGCCCTTTACCCCATTTATTGAATGATAACCCCTTTATAACAATTCGTATTTATTTCTAATTAGTAAAGGGCTTTCGCTGTACCTGTCAGGGTCAAAGTCAGATTTTGCGTCAGCCGGACCTCTACTCCTCCTGGCCTCCTCTTCAGAGGGTTTCCGGTTGCCCTTTTTTGAGCCACGAACCACTTAGGTTTTCCCATTTTTTTTAGGTTTGGAAAAAACATAGTATTCATGGCAAAACTAGATATATTTTTCTGTTAGGCCTTACCACATCATCCCACTGAAAACATAAAGGATGGTACGACGGCCCTCGACACGTCGTCGTGGCATCCTTTTGTATCCTCATATCCTGGTTGGTGGTCCCAGGTCATGGGACTTTCCATAGCCATGGTGGCTATCCCAAAATGTTTGGTTTATAGGGGAAAATCCTACTCAAATGTTGGTGCTGACTGGAACATGAATGGATTGAATGACGTTCCATTCAGTTGGGAATAAATCATCATCCCAACTGACGAATTCCATCATTTTTCAGAGGGGTAGGCTCAACCACCAACCAGTATATATATATAATATTATATATATATAAATCACCATTTCCCCACATTTTCCTATGATTCCCCATTGTTTCTAGGGGATATTCTATTATATAAATGTATCGCATGTACATCTTTAAAACAAGAAGTACGTCCTTTCGGCTTCGACCCAGAGTGAAGCCGGTGAACTTCACCACCTTCACCAGCATAGCATACCCGGCCTGGTAAACATACAAAAAGCTATTGAACATGGCCATTTATAGTGGATTTTCCCATTAAAAATGGTGGATCTTTCCATAGTTTTTTGTTAACGTTTACCAAAGGGTAACTATCATCAAAGTAAGCAGTTCGTAGAACACTATAACATAGAAGTTAACATGTTTTTGAACTTAAATAACTACCTCGAAATTCACCCAACTTGGAGGTTTTTTTCGCTACAAACTCATGGCGCAGCTCAGGTTCCTGTCAACACGCTCATCATGGCCGGACAGATGGATCAGGGAGGTAAATAAATTATAGCCATCTAGGAATATCTAGGAGATTTCTCAGGTTTCGCCATGAGGTAACCCATGACGGATCCATGGTGCTGCTATGTATGGTAACATGGATCCCATCAATATACCCCAGTCATGTTAGCATTAATATACCAGCACCATGGATCCTATGGGTAAATAAATAAATGGATATAACTGGATTATCTCGTGAATTGCTCCAACAGATAAATGATAGCCACAAGGGGGGTAAGTCTTAGTAAATTCGTCATTTGACTCGATATTTACAAAACAAAACCTACCCTAAAGTGTTTGGAACAAGCCTGTTTATTGTCAGGTTTACCATGTTATATGATTTGTTTACATAAATCAAATTCCATCAATACCTTTACTTCCCATACCCCTATTCTTTGGGTTTACCTAAGCTCTGCAATGTGCGTACGGGTCACAACACTAAACAAACAACACTGGAGCCCCCCTGGTTTTTACACCAACATGGTAATCAGAGGCCTTGACCCAGCACCACAGGTTCAGCCATGGATAAATCTCAGAGTATCCAGTACACAGCTCTTAATTTTTTGTCAGTGGATATCTAAGATTAGCGGTGTAGGCTGTTAGACAATCAGCAGCTACCATCAGCTACTTTAAGGTGCCGCGAATCTGACCGAAAAAGGAAAATCGAATCTTTCCACTTACTGGTGCGTTTTACGTAGGGTTGCTGGATGGGTTGGGAATGGGGTTGCTGGGATGATGATTAATTACTAGTGAGCCAGTGGATCATTCCCGAAAATTCCCGAACCGTAAAACGCACCAGCAGATGTTGTAGTCCGATGGCATCGATGGGCTGTTGATCCCCAGCTCCAGGATTTCCATTGGAACTTGGACTGCAAAAAAAATGGACTGGAGATTTCAGAAGATGATGGGAATATGTGGTATGTCAGAATATGATGTGTCAGAATATATATGGCTATGGATCAATACCTATTAATACCATGTTTAGGGGGATGAACATCCATTTACCAGCTATTTTGATGTTCACCAGGGGTACAAGGTTTTGACACACTGCCATATAAGGATATATGGTAAAATTCTTCTGATTTATGTTGGGCTGCAGAATATGTGGTATGTCCTTAAAATTCTGAACTGGACTGGTATAATTTAGTGGAAAGTGTATTTGTTTCTGTTCCATCTCAAGATTTTTTATGTGAACTTGTAATGAAATAGGCAGATAAGCAACCATGCTGGCGATTTGGCTTGGCAGTGTCACTTGTTCATTGCACACCTCTGATTGATGGAGAACCCTAATTGACCAACAATCTGCTCATCCCCCTAATATTGAACACCCCCAGAGTCCCATGGTTAAACCGGGGATTGGACGACGTGAAACAGGGGACTCTACGATGGGGGCGTTTGATGTTATGAGGATCATTATGGCCATGATGGGCCCCAGATGAGGACAGGGGGATGGTCTTCAGTACAGATCTGCTAGGGATTTACTAATATGATTTTTGTACAGTATTATTTATACATGTACGACCAACTATGAGGATTTTCGTTGATGGACATTGATGACCAGCATCTATATACCATGTTTCGACCCTAGCGTGAATGGGGAAGATATGCAACAAGAATGGGAACGAGGGTGGAAGCATTCAAGCATATTTCGCAACTAGCTGGTGATTTCAGGCATAATCGGAGTTTTCCACCTCTTATGCACTGGTGCAACTGAGCGGTTGAGGCAATCCATGATCCTGCTAGACGTCTTGTGGCTGTTAGGCCTTCGGGGTGCTGTCACAGGAGGTCAAGATATTTCAACATCAAATGATCCCGTCAAGTTGGGTATGTTCAACATCAAAACGTCCCATCAAGTGACACTTCAAATTCCTCAAGTATCAAACTAAACGTAACTATAATCCCAATGTTTCGTGGTCATGTCGCATGTCACCTTTTTCACCTTCACCGTGTCCCTGCACCCTGTTTCACACGACCGAACGGACTACGCCGTAGGTTTCACGGTCTTCTGGTTTCAACCCGCACGGCGAGCGATGGCCAACGAGGTGTCGAATCGAAACTGGTGCACCCTGGTAACCTAATATATTTTCCGTGGGGTGATTCTCCAGCCGTAGCCCCCAAAAAGATATCAGTTTGTTTCAACCAGTTCCAGCAGCCATTCAGAAGTCAGCCACACAATAGGGGATGGTTTATTTTGAGAGTGGCAGGCTGCGCTGTTTCAAAAGTTTTGATCATCACACTCACATATTGAAAGATGATTGAATGTATTGAATGCAGTGACTTTGCTGAACGTTTTGTGGCTTATCAGTGTCTACATATTAATAGGGGCTGCCGTTTACCTCATTATACAGCAATAGTAAAACATATAAAAACAGAACAAATATATTGATGATACTAATATTGGTGTTACCAAAGCGGGGATTGTTAAGTTGACCAAACATTGGATGATCCAGCTGAATTATGTCGTTCTTGTGGCACCAACCCGCGTTGTTTGTTGGTTCAACTCCTCTGTTGATTGTTGGCTCAAGTAACAGTTATTTTCATGAGCTTGTTATTTCATAATGATATATAATGATATATATATATATGTAACCAACTAGATATTATTAGTTCATTCCATTTACAACTGTTGAGGGCCAAGACTCTGTTTGTTGTTCAAGCTTCAAATTTCATCCTTACATTATCCACATGTTTTGCTTCAATCTGCCTACATTCCTCAGCTTCAACTTCCATGTTTTTTTCCTCTTGAACCAACATAATTCAAGGGAACTACCCCTAGTAAAGATGGTTATTTTCCATAGCCATGTAAACGTTAACCAGATGGTATTCTTGTTGGACCTTGTTGATACCCTCCGGTAATCAGCTGCATGGCTTGCTGGAAAACTTCGAGAATTTGCCAGCTACGTTGGATTGTGATTGTGGGTTAAGCTTTCAATTACCACTATCAATAGCCATTGGCAAATTTCAATGATTCCCAATAATCCAGTCGAATAACCACTTCATAGTTTAATTCATTTAAAAAATCCATGTCCTTGCAACAAAGATCTTGAGGGCGAGCCATGACATAAATCCGATAATTAAATCATGATTTATGGATTTTCTTGTGAATTTCATGATGATTCTTCACAATAGAATGTGTATTTATAATTCCCATAAATCCATATCTGGTTGGTGGTTTGGAACATTTTTTATTTTTCCATATATTGGGAATAATCATCCCAACTGACTTTCATATTTTTCAGAGGGGTAAGCTCAACCACCAACCAGATATAAATCCGATTGTTGATTCTATGCCATTTGTCTATGATTTTCCTGCGATTTTCCCGCCAGGTCCTGTTGCGAAGCCACTACTGGCTGCGTCTCTGGAAGCAGGCGCTGTTGCCCACGGCGCTACTGAGCGTCTTCCTGGGGGTTCCTCGTTACGCTTGAGACATTTCAAAATAGCCTGCTTGGGAGGTATGGAGAATATATGTGGAATATATGGAGACTAAATGGTGAATATGTGTATATATATATTATATTATATATATGTGGGACATCTTTGGAACAGTACAGAAAATATATGGAACACATTTGGAACATATTGAATGAAGATGTTCCTAGAACAGTTTTCCTTAACGACTGGGAGGATTGGGTCACGGCTGAAGCAATGCGAGTTGGGCTTATGTCGTCCCCTTGTGCAGAAGACTTTAATCGCTGTAGTTCGCTATAGTATCAACATCTGTGGTATATGGGGGTTTCCATAAATGGGGGTATACCCTAAAATGGATGGTTTATGTGGAAAAACAATCTATAAATGGATGATTTGTATAGTTAATTTTCCCTCTCTGCCATTTAGCCAGTTTGGAGACTGATACTGGTATATCGGCTAAACCATGGTAGTATGATCCGATTGATTCCTTTTGGACACATTGATTGTTTTGCTTGAAACAACCATGGTAGTCAAAGCTGAAGCCTGTTGCAAGTTCTCTCACATTCTTGTCCCATTCAAACGGTTTCAACTGATACTGTTCACTGTTTCAAATTCTGTAACTAAAGATAGCAATAACGCCCCAATAAACACCTGACACCAACTGCATGTGCTGGCTGCTTTAGCCGCTCAGTTCATCTCAAGAGATCTTTCTGAAACACCGCAAGCAACACCAACACTAAGGCCTTACAAGCGACACTCGTGTCACAAGCCACACCTACAGCGTGTCGCACCGTTTGGGGAGCCTGGAAAGGGTACAGGTGGAAGGCCTTATTTTTTGGGTCTGTGTAATCATTGACCACACTTTCTATCTCACATATGTCTACTAAGACCTTGGAACAAATCCTGTTTCCACATGTTTCATCAGTTTCATCAGTTTCATCCACGACATTTTTTGGGGGTCCATGACTGGTTGGTGGTTTGGAACATGTTTTATTTTCCCCAACCAGATTGGGGATGATGATCCAATCTGACGAACTCATATTTTTCAAGATGGTTATTGCACCACCAACCAGTAATTATTAACCATCATTAACCATATAATAGCAGATCATCAAATGTTGCGGTTGCGGTGCCAGAATCTCCATGTTGCTTGTGAATCTCCAGAATCCAGCGACGATTTTGCAGCTGCTCGGTGTGGTGTTTTTTTGCAATACGTGACACAATTCGTTTGGCCGAAAATGGGATGATGATTTTCCTCATGACTTGCATAGTTCAGGATGTTTTGAGGTGACTGTGTGGCTATTTAAACCATGACTCTACGATCCTGTTATCAATTGCTCTCAATAGTTCCCATATCATCTATGGTACATTTGGCGACATTTACCAACCCCACGGAAAAACACCCCCCGCAACTTTCGATGATGAGCCTTGGGCGCAGTGTTGGGCTACCATCAGGTCTTTGCGTTGCTTGCTGCCCGGGTGATCAGTGCCGCAAACTGCCAGGTGGGTCCTGGGGGTTTAGCTGGATGGTTTTTTAGGGAAAATCCATCTATAAATGGATGATGAAATGGGGTAGCCCTATAACTTAGGAAACCTCCATATGAATCAGCATGGGTAAAATAAAGCATCATCAATAGATAGAGACTGTTCTGTTGATTTTAAAGGGATGTACATTGGGGTTTTGAGCTATTCCCATTATGTTGAGACCCGTTGAACAGTTAGAGTCATGTTTTCAAACTATTCAATTATTGGTGCATGTTTTTTTCCTGAGCAGTGGCTAGACTCACAGTTTGCTTGACACATCATGTTTGTTGATTCTGTCCTAAACTGTGATGGATAAAAAAAACCTGTGGCTCCTTAAAGTTGCATGCAGTGGCTCTAAAGTATTGCTTTCATAAAGAACATATGAAGATCAAACGACATATGACATATGCATAGTAACCCCCAAAAAGATAGGACTCTCATTTACCACATTTTTTGGTCGAATTTAGTTTTCTATGTTTGGGGGTTGCTATATATATATATATTCATTCAGAATTTCTTGGATCATGTTACTGCATCTAGTATTTACATCTCCCAGCTATGAGATGTATTTCGTTGCTAAGATGAATTTGATCGTGACACGGAGGTCACTCGGTCACTGGAATGGACAGAATCATCCCCATTTGAAGCGTTAGTGAATTATGGCCGTAACCCCCAAACATAGAAAAGACATGGCCGCAACATGCCGCAACAGTTATTTTCATGAACAAAAAAACAGGTTAGTGAATTATGATGCGAGCCAGACATGGTTTTTTCCTGTCATGGCTTTCGGATCACACGACCCGTCACTTCGTCCACTGGGAACTTCGGAACGCCCTCAGATGAGCCAAGTCACCAAGTCGCTCACATTTTCTTCGATGTCCACGGTGCTATGGGGCTGGTATGATCAACACATCATGGAACCATCAAAACATAGCGTTGAGCCTTGATTTCTCTTGAAATGGACACATCAAAAGCATAAAAATAGCTAAGAAAGTCTACAGAAAAGTTGTGAATAAAAAGAATTCATGTGGGTAAAACAATAAGAAACCATCCCCAAATTTCACCATAAATAGGTGGTATAATAGTATAAACTATTCCCACATGGGTGGTTTATGGTTTTTCCCACATCGCCGATGTGGACGCCTAGGGGGAGAAGCTGCGGGAGAGTCAACGGCTACAGGAGCTGCAGGCGGCGGGAAATCCCCTAGAATTCCCATCCATGGGGATCCATGGGAAATACCGGAAAGAGCCGAACAAAAATGGATGGTTTACCCTCTGGTAATTTAACATAGCTATTGAAAATGGCCATTTACAGTGAGTTTTCCCATTAAACATGGTGATTTTCCATAGTTATGTTAAATTACCAGAGGGTAACGAATATGGGAAATCCCTGATTTCCGTGGAGGTTTCTAGCTGGGAAGACTATCGAACTATAGAAGGGACAAATTGAAGGGACATGTTCGAGCCATGTTTGACTACTGGAGGTGAATTAATTCAACATATCCAGACTTTCCCCGGGGTTCAAAGGTACTAAACACTTTGATACCTTGCTGGTCTATTTCTGGGCAGGTAGGGGAAAACCAGTTTTGGATCAAATTACTGGGGTGTCGAGGCAAATCCTCATGAGGCAATGGCGTTTGTATATGCAAATTTTGGATAATTTTGGCGACTGGCCAGTCAGCGAACCTTTGATATGCCCAGATATTTGCCTCCCACTGTGTCAGTAGGTGCTTGCTGTGTTTTTTGTGAGGGCGAAGTTGGACAAATCTCACACCGCCTCTATGATTTGATGTTGGTTTTAGCGCTTCCCCTCTTGGCTGATCAAGACATATCCACTTGTATGAGGCGATCCAACCAACCCCGAACCTGCATGTGTGTGTATATATATATATATGAATGATCTCTATATATAGAATATACAGTATATATACAATATATATATATACAATATAGGTAGAACCAAAGGGATGTAAGAGATGGTGTAAGACCTCTCGTTGGTTTTGGGATATATATAATCAGTCCAGAACTAGTGGAAGAAAAAGAACTACCTCAACAGCCTGATATGATCTGGTATGGTTGTTGTATGCATGAACAGATGTGCATGTTCACGATTTTTGTTCACAGAAATATGGACCATCTACCATTTCTGGATCATTTCCTAGAGAGATAGAGAGACTATGTGAATGTTCCATGGTTTTCCATATCATTTTCTATAGTTTCCCATGGTCTTCCATCATTTTCCCATGGGTTTTTGCCATGGGATTTCCACTCACAAAACGCCAAGATACGCCACGCGCGCCCTGAGGGTCTCTCACCCAGCTGGAATCCCATCATCGTGCGACAGCTCTTGGGCGCACCAGGCCCAGCTCATGATGGATTTGATGACATAAAATGATGAATTTCATATGTTTTTAATGATCATATATGATGTTATATGTTATTCAATAGGATGTATATATATATATATATATATATAATATACATAGAAGATATTCGCTATTTGTTCATGTCATCAAGAAGCATCATACATTTGGTGGGATCAATCTCCATATTCCTACCACATGTTTAACCCCATATATTTCAGAAAATCATCCATTGGATTAATCCAATGAATGACGCAGGTTATGTCACATCACTGTAGATTTCACTGATTTCATGAATGTTGTGACCATTACCATTCCATCCCCAATTTTCAGAGATGGGATTACCATCTGGTTATTTAACATTTTGCCATGGAAAGATCCACCATTTCTAAGTTTGGTAAACCATCTATTTCTATGGGCCATCTATACCATGGCAAACTGTTAGTCATAACCAGAGGGTACATCCCATTTGATCACCATTAAACCACCATGAAATTGGTATCTGGTTACCAGAAAATTAGTCATAACTCAGAAACATTGGAATTTGATCATCAAAAACATCACAATTTAAGTCATGTTCTTGTGATGCCAATCGTATTTGCCAATCCCCACATCCGCAGCACTGGTTGTATCACACCTATGAGGTGGATACATAAACCATCATAAACCACCTATGTTGAGCCATTGTTGTTGCTCAATTCAACCAAATATGTGTAGGGCTTCGTTCATTTTTTTGAGCTATATGTATATATTCTGGTTGGATATGGGAAACCCTCCATATTGTTTTTTACTGTACCCTGGTGAATAAAGCTGGGGATTATGAAGTAACACATGACACGACCTGGGAAGTCAAAGCTGTGGAGTTTCTGAAGGGATGATCGAAATGGTAATGACTAACATAACTATGGTATAGATGGCCCAGTCGAAATGTCGTGAGTTTTCCCATGAAAAATATGAATAGCAATGGTGGATCTTTCCAGTTCGTTTTTTGTTAACGTTTACCAGAGAGTACAGTAGACATCCCAACTGGTGGATGGTTGCGAAATCCGAATCACCACCGTTTTTCAGGGGGATATCTATACCATCTATCCAATCAGGATTTCGCTGGCCCATCGTAGGAATAGAATTGGTGAGAACTTCAACAGGGATCCGAAAAGTTGAAACAGTGATGAAATGTCTGGCTACCTAACTGGGTCTGGATATTTCTGTGGATGGAAGATATGGAAGATATTTCTACCCCGCAGAACATCTGCAAAAAAACTTTCTTGGGAGGAAACTCTATTTGAGAAAAATACATACCCTCTGGTAAACGTTAACAAAAAACTATGGAACATCACCATGCTATTAATGGGAAAACTCACTATAAATTGCCATTTTCAATAGCTTTTTGTATGTTTACCAGAAGGTAAACACATTCAGAACATGGATCTGCCAAGATCTCACGAAGTTTGGGGAACACGGAAAGACCAAAAGGCATGGCGCATCGAAAACGTCGGTCCAGGCCTGCTGGGCCTTCTCACACTCTTCGCGAGCTTAGTCCGGGGTACCCGGCAACACCGCCAGGCGGTCATATACCCCTATTTTAGACAACCTGCATATGTATATATATATATATATATTCTGGTTGGTGGTTTGGAACATTTTTTTTGTTTCCATATAATCATTGGGAATGTCATCATCCCAACTGACGAACTCCATCATTTTTCAGAGGGGTAGGGCTCAACCACCAACCAGTATTCTAAGTATCTGATCATAGTTTCAATATATGTTTCCTAAAATGGGGGATCCCCAAAAACCATAGGTTTCCATACGAAAAATGGTCTGATGACGACTGGATGATTTGGGGCTACCCACATGACTTAGGAAACCACCATAGGACCATGGTCCCCAAGAATGCCCGGACCATCCCACATGTATATATATATATATAGATATAGATAAATGAATACACTCATAGATCATAGATACTCTATCTATCTATCTATCTATCGATCGATCTATCTATCTATCTATCTATCTATCTATGTATAATGATAGATGATCGCACTGATTTACATCATGGACCGTTTGAGCTTGATGAATTGTTTCCAAATCTTTGGCAGTTATCTCAGATTGGCAGTGAAGGACTTTGATATTGCTCCAACAAAAGGTTGATTAATTAAAGGACATGGACGGTTTTAACTTCTGATATATTCATACACCCACATATATATATATATGCACAATTACATTCACATTCATACATATATATATAATATGTATATATATATAATATGTATATATATATATATAATATGTATATATATAATTATATACATATGAGCAAGGCCATAATTGTTGACCGTCCTGAGCAGATGTTTTTTTCACAGCTGGTGTGGTCATCAAGAGAACAGACCTGGTGGACCCAGGCTGGAAAGCTACTTTCTTACGCTTCATAGGTTCTTTTTGTACCAGTGCAGTACCTCTGCGAATCTAGAGAGCATTGCCTAATATTGCCTATTGTTATATTATTATGTATTTTGAATCCAGTACCAGTGGGGTTACAAAGTGTTTTCCGTCGCTGCGTTTGAGTACAGGGTTTTTACTTTGCTATAACTAGGAATTATTGCATCTATATGGGTATGGGGCAAACGTGGGGTGCCCCTTTATATCCAAAAATGGATTGTATACATAGTAAAAATCTGGTTGGTGGTTTGGAACCTTTTTTTTTTCCATATATTGGGAATGTCATCGTCCCAACTGACGAATACATATTTTTCAGAGGGGTAGGGCTCAACCACCAACCAGTATTCTAAGTATCCGATCATAGTTTCAATATATGTTTCCTAAAATGGGAGATCCCCAAAAACCATAGGTTTCCATACTAAATGGTTCCAACCAGACATAATTTGCAGTGCACCTCAGTAGTTTCACAAGGTCGCAACGAATTTGACCATCCATTGCTGCCTGTGATGGCACTGGCCCACCGGGCCAAGGTCGCAGACCTTCTCACCTCTTCTCAAGCCTGGCCCTTACTGAGCATCTCGGAGATGTGACTTTTGGGGGTTACGGCGGTTACGGTCAACAGATCAAGTCCTGAATTAATGAACATCTCAACTAATATCCCTACATTCACCATTTTATTCATGATTCCGAAATGAATATCATTGAATATCATTGAATATCATTGAATATCCCACAATTAACTGACAGTTCTGAGACCGCTTGCCCATTGGAATCATCGGCGTTTGTACTCTATCTAGTTTCGGTGATGCTTCCACCTCCTTCAGTTACGTCTGACAACGCCATTTTTTTGTTGACAGTTACCAGGCAATGAAATAGTGATGGCCAAATAGTCATGTTTTGAACATTGTGATACCAGTACCGTTGTCACATGGTTTCTTTGATAAATATAGATAAATCTCAATGTGTTGTTCATTTTCTTTCAAGAGGGGAGCTAGCGATATTAACAAAACATTCAACAAACCCTTATTTGGTTAACATGCATTTTATTTTTCCATTCAGTTGGGAATGTCATCATCCCAACCGACTTTCACTCCATCATTTTTCAGAGGGGTAGGGCGAAAAGCCAGCAATCAGATTATTATTAACCATCATTAACCATATAATAACCATTAATATTAACCATATACTAATGGTATATTACCAACCCATGGTAGGGCTCAACCACCAATCAGCTTATTCCAGGGGATGGTGTCACCAGTGGATAGAGAATTTAAGTTCAATCGACAAGCTGAAAACATGTTGCTATAATTGTCGCCGTCATTGTCATCATCGTCATCATCAGTGTTTATATATATATCATAAATTATATATATAGATATCACATATATATAACATACATATATATATATATA
>Ga0126342_10003293_pt1 | contig 26542 bp, 15 predicted proteins | sample Cyp1metagenome_FD_92528 | JGI IMG/M metagenome (GOLD analysis project Ga0126342, IMG submission 92528) | Coral microbial communities from Lord Howe Island, Old Settlement Bay, Australia - Cyphastrea 1 metagenome | ecosystem: Host-associated > Invertebrates > Cnidaria > Coral ...
AGTTCACATCACCTACAGTAACAATTTTGGTACATTGTCAGCTCATAGCACCTGACAGGTTTGGTAAATTGTCAGCTCACATCACCTGACAGGTTTGGTAAATTGTCAGCTCACATCACCTGACAGGTTTGGTAAATTGTCAGCTCACATCACCTGAAAGTTTTGGTAAATTGTCAGCTCACATCACCTGACAAGTTTGGTAAATTATCAGTTCACATCACCTACAGTAACAATTTTGGTACATTGTCAGCTCATAGCACCTGACAGGTTGCGTAAATTGACAGCTCACATCACCTGACAGGTTTTGTAAATTGTCAGCTCACATCACCTGACAGTTTTGGTAAATTGTCAGCTCCTAGCACGTGACAGTTTTGGTACATTGTCAGCTCACATCACCTGTCAAAGTTTGGTAAATTGTCAGCTCACATCACCTGACTCCTGACAGTTGACAGTTTTGTGTTTGGATATTGTCTATTTGTATGCACATATGCATATATATATATATATATAAAACATGTCTTCAAACGATCTTCTTCTAACCATACAAATCAACTGGGATGCAACCACCTATCGAGAGGTGACTCTCTGCATGGTTTCGGATACACCGATATCATCATTACACACATATATATATAGTAATTATTAATCGGATATAATTCTATGAAATTGTACAGTAATACGTATATTAGTATGGGGGAAAAAAGGACCGGATAACCCCACAAGTCAACTTTTTCCAATAATGGAGAAACTACAGTTGAAGCGGGACGGGGAAGTGAGGAAGTTTTGAAATAGTTGTGTATGAGTGTGAACAGGTTGTGTGTAAGAAAGCTGCGGTTGTGTATGCAAGAGTTGCGTGTGCCATACTTGTGTGTGAGATATCGGCCTCCCAAGCGACGCGGTGGAGAGCAGGGCGGGACGTTCGACAGTCGCAAGGACGTGAACTGGCCGGCCATTGCTTCGGTGTGTGCCCAGCAAGGCGCATTAGCCCACAGCCCTTGCTGTCATGCTCGGCTGGAAACTGAGCTTGGGGCACACACAACCGGGTCTTCCTGCACCCCCGGCCCAAGCACACGAAGGTGGATCGCCTGGGGCGCAAAGTGACGGTCGATGTCGCCAAGTGCCACGTCTGCCACGCAAAGTGCCGCGGCGTCACCGGCCCAAGCGCGCCACTAGAGCCAGCCCAGTGCCAGAAGTGCCACCCCTGCCACGCAAAACGAAGGTGGATGTCTCGAAGCGCCACACCTGCCACGCAAAGTGACGGTGGATGTCGCCAAGTGCCACCCCTGCCACGCAAAACGAAGGTGGATGTCTCGAAGCGCCACACCTGCCACGCAAAGTGACGGTGGATGTCGCCAAGTGACACGCCTGCCACGCAAAGAAGTGTCGATGTCGCCAAGTGCCACACCTGCCACGCAAAGTGATGGTGGATGCCGCCAAGTGCGAGCAAGTTGTGTGTGAGCAAGTTGTCTGTGACAAAGTTGTGTGTGACAATTGTATGTGACAAAGTTGTGTGTGAAAGATTGTGTGTGACAAAGTTGTGTGTGACAAAGTTGTGTGTGACAAAGTTGTGTGTGAAAGATGGTGTGTGACAAAGTTGTGTGTGAACAAGTTGTGTGTGTGAGTGGAAAAGTTGGGTGGTTGTGTGTGAGCAAGTTGTGTGTGACAAAGGTGCGTGTGTGTGTGTGACAATTGTGTGACAAAGTTGTGTGTGAAAGATGGTGTGTGTGTGTGACAAAGTAGTGTGTGACAAAGTTGTATGTGAGCAAGCTGTGTGTGAAATAGAGAGGAGGCAAAGTTGTGTGCGACAAAGTTGTGTGTGAGCAAGTTGTGTGTGAAAGAGAGAGGAGGCGGCGGAGGAGGAGGACGAGGCGGCGGAGGAGCGGGATACAGAATCGAAAACAAGAACCCCACACAAAGATGTGGGGAACAATACTGAGCTGTAACAAACCATCCCCCAAATCAACATAAACAGCTGGTATGTTTGCCATTCCCAAATGAGTGGTTTTATGACATTGTTTTACCCACTATATATATATACTGGTTGGTGGTTTCAACCCCTCTGAAAAAAATAATCAATGGGAAGGATTATCCCAAATATGAAATGGAACATCAAAAATCTTTGAAACCACCAGCCAGTATATATATATATGTTTATATATGTTTAATTGTTCACTTCTCTATTTCTTCACCATTCATGTACAGATATGGTTCACCACTTCACCAGCTCAAGCATCCCCCGGCCTCGTAGCGGCGAGACCGAGACATTGCAGAGCGCACGTGAAAAGGTGAAGAGACCTGACGACAAAGCCACTTGTGGCGTTTTCACCATGGGATACCATGGGTTTTTCAGGGAAACATCAACTGGAGTTTAACCAACCAAAATGGGGATCTTAACATGATGAGAAATATGATGATTTAATATGATTTACCCATGAAAAACACATTGAATTGTGGTGGATTTAGATCAGGAACATAGATGAAAATTCCACCTGGATGTTCCGCCCGAGGCGACAGAAACTGGAGATATTGATCAAACAAGTGGTTTTATAAACCAAGACGCATCAACATAACAGAACTGGTGGCCTCACCTTGTAAGTTAAAGGAGCATCCAGGTATGAGGTATCTATATGTATCTATGATCTGCAAATATGTGAGACTCGACCACGGGCCAGGATCGAAAAGGTCTTTTTCGGGACTGATCACCTGATCACCTTTTGGCAATGGAACATTGGGTGACAAGAATTGCCAAACATGGCTAACCCATGACGGATCCATGGTGCTGGTATATGCTAACATGACTGGGGTATATTGATGGGATCCATGTTACCATATATAGCATACATGGATCCTATGGCTAAGGATTTGCCAAACTCTTGAAACCCGCAAATCCCAATGACGCTTGCTGGAACCCGATGTGGACAACTGACCAACAACAAACACTAAAGAGTAGCCCCAGGGTATTTGGGGTAATAATGAGAAGCCTGGAGACGTACAGCAATGGAACTGTGCAACAAATAGGAAGGTAAGAATCCGCTAGCCTCCGAATTGGGAGTGTCCTAGCAGAACCGTAAGACTGTTTCTAACTATTCCACTGAATAGTGGACAATAACCATGTTCATCGGCAATGTATCATCATGATTTATGAAAACACAAACTTTGAGAACGTTTATGGATGCTTTCTTACACAATCACATCGCATACGGATACATGTTACTTCAACCACACAAATACAATCACACAACATCACAACATCACAAAAACAAATTACTTTACTTCGAGTGACCCCCACGGTGGCATTTTAGACAACTGTTCAGATTCCAAGTGTGCAACAAGACAGCAAGAAGAGAGTAGCGCCAGAATGGCAATCACATCCGCAGCCCTACATGTATTGTCACCGACATTCTATTTGGCATCCATTCTGACATTCTGTCTGGCATTTTATCTGACATTTTATCTGACATTCTTTCTGACCTACTTTCTGGCATATCTTCTGACACTTTCTGCCATCTATTCAAAAATACTTTCTATCTATCGATCTATATATATATATAATATACATATATCCTTGACATGCTTTCTGACAGACTATGTGATATGTCTTGCGACATTCTCTCTGGCATTGTTTGTGGCATTCTGACATAGATTCTGACATGCTGTCTGCCATTCTATCTGGCACTCTGTCTGGCATTCTATGTGACATTCTCTCTGGCATGTGTTCAGGTCCAGGCGCGCCCAGCTGCATCCGGAGATGGCGATATGGCGTTCGGGCCCAGCCAAGGCCCACAGGAAGCAAGAGTCGAAGGAAGGAGTGAAGGAGGGTGTGAAGGAGTTGCGCCTGTGTTAAAATCTAGAGACCCTCACCTGGCAGGTGGGGAAAAAGTAAGTTACAAATCAACAAACATCAACAAACAATCAACGAAACAAACAAAAATAACCCAACAAACAAACCATACCCTGGGGATCCCTGAGGTACACATCCCAAAAGATGTGATGTCTCCCCACGGTTTCCCCTTCCGTTTCAACGATTGAACCACGTGTCCGATGGCACAAATGGCGGAGGCGAACGGCAGCGTCGCTTTCATGCAAACACTCATCGACATGGCGGGCGAAAAGGCTGAGAAAATGGGAGGTTTTTTGAGGGTTTCAAACGATTTTCTGAGTTTGTTCATCAGAATCAGTTTAATAGTAGTTTAAATATGTTATTTTGAACATCAACATAAAGATGACTATTGAGATCATTGTTTGTGGATTCCTTTTAACACAGCTATGGAAAACGCTCAATTTAGTTCGATAAATTATGATGCTTTACCTAGTAACAATGTGCCTGATGGTGATTTGTCAAAAAACACCGTTAAATAACAAGAAAGTATAACATTTGGAACTGAGCTAAAATGTTGTTTTAGAACTAAACTGTTGCCCAGGGTGAGCTCACCTTCCTGCAATGCTGTTCTTGCGACTTGAGCGGAACCAAACCTGCTAACAAAGGACTCTCAAGTTGAGTGAGAGATAGTGAGAACAATCAGCAATACTTAGATCATTTGCATACACAAATGTGTATCTATGAATATATGCACGATTCAAAACATACGGGTGTGTCTGAAAATCCCGTAGTATACCTTAAAAGTTTGCCATTCTAAAAATGACAACAATCATCATTCACCGGTGGATGGAAGGTTTTTCCCGTCAATTCTCGGACCCCATTGTTTTCCCATATCTACAACCAGCTAAAGTTGTTGATACCCTCTGGTATTTTAACATATCTATTGAACATGGCCCATAGAAACAATTGATTTACTTATTAAAGATGGTGACTTTCCATAGCTATGTAAACGTTTACCGGAGGGTAGAGTCCCGATTTTCAGGAGCCCAAACCCAGCCATCGACCGTCCGCAGACTCCGCGAACCTTGTCTTCAAAGAGACTGAGCTGCAGCGAAGGCAAACTTCGGCGCAGCGTCATAAACTCCTGGGATCCCGTCGCTGCTCAGCAGGACTATAACATATATATATATATATATTACCCTCTGGTTTTTAAACATAGCCACGGAAAATGGCCTATTTCATATAGATGGTTTACCTGGGTTTACCTTTTAAAAATGGTGATTTTCCATGGCTATGTCAAATAACCAGAGGGTATATATATATATGTATATATATGTATGTATCATACCCTCTGGTAATCAAACGTGGCAATGGAAAGTCCTCTATAAATGGTGTCTTAATGGGAACATCATCTACAAATGAATGATTTTCCATTGCTATGGTTGATTGCATGTATAATGTGTGTGTGTTTGTGTTTTGACATACACATATTATATATATATATATACATATGCAAATGTATATTCTTCCATCTTCTTGGTACAAATCCTTATTATATGCGTTAGTCACATCAAATATCGTACTAAATAAATGCATGTCCTAATCTGTGTTCATTCAGTCTTTATCCCTGCTAACCATGTGGGAAGGTTGCTTCTTTTGACCCAGACGTAGCAGGTGCGTCTGAACACACGCTGCCCGTAAAAATCCTATTGTTTATCAATGTTTGTTCCCATCAAACTTCTCTGCAATTGCAGGTAAATGCCACATGCCTGGACTTAAACTCACATCACACGGCCAGTTGTATCTATATCAATCAATTGTAATGTCAACCCTGGATTATTGGATTGATGTATCAGATTATGACTATTGGAGGAGTACCCCCTAATTAATAAACCATGGTTTATTAATCCGGGGTTGACATTATTCAATAATTATCCATTTCTCCCGTTATGTCTCCATGATATGACCATGATGGTTGCAAAAAAAAAAATGTTCATGGTGTATCCCCCCAATTGAAAAACGCCTCATGTTTCACCAAAAGGATTGTCCACATAATATCCCAATAAACTGCTTGGTCGAGTGCAAAGTTCCAAGTTGATGGAGGAAAACCCATGAACTACTTCGACTAATGCCATAACGCCTAGTTATATAAAGCTGTATGAGTCATAAAACTCATATATATATATATATACAATTGTGTATATATATATATATGTATAATCAAGATCCCATAGTTATAGTGAACTAAACCAACATAAACCAACCTATCTAATTAAGGCCCCCCCGACCTTGCAGAACACCATAACGGTTGCCTCGTAGCTCGTGCTTGCATCGATGCTCTCGCGTAAATCCACTGCAGACCAGAGGCGCTCAAGCCTCAAGACCTGATTTCCACCAATGGGCTGTCCTGATTAACACATGGTTTATGTCTGAATCACGTATAATATATATATACACACTAAACTTATATTATATGTTATGTAATTATATAGTTTATAGATTCTATACACTTTATATATATATAGTTCATATGGGGATGGGTGAAAACCCTGTGCCTGTTCAACATCAAAATGGCGGTTAGATAGATGGTCATTCCCCTCATGGTATCTATATAATATGTATATATGGTCCCGCCCGGCGTCCGGCAACCCCTCCCCCCCCAATGCTATCCCACCCCCTACAAGTAGCTCCCCCCAGCAACCACCCCCATGGGGGTGACCAGCGGTCTACCACCATCCGTCAAGATCTCATATGCTCATATGCTGTACTTACATGCTGGCCTCGTGCCACCTATGCACTACATAACAGGATACCTCCATGCAGTGTTCACTACTGCCTAGAATATGCCTATACAATCTATTTACAGTACAACGTATTACTGCAAATAAAGTACCTTTATAGTGCTATACATACGCGCTAGCCACATACTACCTATACACTACCTACATGATCCCTCTATAAAACCCCACCCATCCTACAGGGGGGGCGTGGGGGGTAAGCTACACCTTCCATCACTCTATTAACAACGTATTACTGCCCATGAAGTACCTTTATAGTAGCCATATGCTAGCTACTATCAAGATTTCATGTGCTATACATACGTGCTAGCCACATACGACCTTTACAGTATCTACATCATACCTCTACAACACCACACCCATCCCACACGGGGGGCGGGGGTAAAGTAGACCCTAGATGGATCATTTACATGCTGGCCACATATGACCTACTTACTGCCTTACACACTAGTTGTGCCAGTGACACACTACCTAGCCCCCACCCAGCCCACAGGGGGGGCGGGGGTAAAGTAGACCCTACATGGATCATTTATATGCTAGCAAAATGTCAACTATATCCGACAGCGTACATACAGGACCATGACCATGAGGGGTGGAGGGGGGGTTGCAGGGCTGAGCCATGGCTACATATTCTCGACTATGACCCTCGTAATAGGTGAACATCCGGGTTTTGAGAACTTGATGTTTGGGTCAGTAAAAGCGTACAATGAAGTAAACTAGCAATTGATGGGTCGGATTGATGGATTTGCGTCATTTTCTGATGATTTACCTTTTTCTAACTAAGGGAACTAAAATGGTGCTTTTGCCATCTTTTACCTCTCATTCAACAGTGATTGACCTTAAAAATTAGGTGATTTAGCTATTACATGACCCAATTTTCCAGCCACGGTTTCCACAACACTTTCCAGCTATTTTCTAAGCGTACCTCGAAGAGGTTTTTCATCTTGAGGCCCGTGGCAGCAGCCTGGAGGAATCACCGTTGATCTTTGTTGTTTTATAAAAAGCTATAGTGAGATAATTATTCTATAGTTAGATGTAGTTAGATAGAGTTATCATACTTAAAAAAAACTAGTTTAACTAATAACTGTCTAACTATAGTTATAATAGGTATATTTAGCAATTAGCTATAATGATATCAGTTGTTCATTATAGTTAGACTGTTATATTCAGTTATTATGATGTTTAATCAGTTTTAACCACTTGCTTGCACATAAACCCACCCTAGTTCTACAGTAATCAGCACAAACCCTATAGTTAAGCTAACGCAGGTCGTGAATGCTGAGTTGGTGAACATAACTCCAACAACGGTTTATGCTAGGTCTATCGAACTATTGGACTTACTTTCTGGTACTCAAACTTGGCAATCAAAAATCCCCAAACTAAATGGAGGTGTAGTTCGCTGAGAACATCATCGAACTAAATGATGGATATCCCAAGGGAGTTGGTGAGCAGGTATGTCAAACAATGCAAAACCATCCTTGGTCCTCCTAGTATCGACCCATACCAATATACGTGGGTTTGTATGCTGATTGTACGAATCATACATCGAACATCAGAAAACACATATATAATATCATGCATGTATGTATGTATGTAAGTAAGTAAGTATGTAAGTATGTAAAGCAACCGTCATTTCCAGATGATTCAGGCTCCAACCCCTGCCTCATAGAGTTGGGACAAGTGCCTTAGATACGCAGCGGCGAAGGTGAATTTTCAACATGGACTGCACATGGTGGCTTGAAAACAGGGATTTTAAAAAAGAAACAACACATAAGAAATCTGGGTTTTAAATGTGTTAAAATACAAAGATGCACCCGGGATGTATCCAAACGCAACATGGGAATTTTCAACCAAACCTTCGCGATTTCTTACGAGCTGAACTTGCTTGGTGGCAAGCGCCAACTAACCAGAGCTACAGAGATCAACCTTTCAACAATGAAACCATATATATATATATATGTATATATTATATAATATATTGGGTGGATCAAGACCTCTTCTACCAAAAAAAAACATAAGACATATCCATAAAACACCCATAAAAATATCCATAAAATATCAATACCATATCCATAAGATATCCATAAATTCCCTTTTATTTTGCTGTTCACAGCCCTTTTCGGCGTTCCCAGTGGCATTTCCAATTCGTTGAACGGCTCCCCCTGGAGACGTGCAAGGCGCATGTGGAAAGCCCAGTGCTTCGTTGGCCCAGTAACCGCCCCCAGTGGTCATTGTACAGCAGCCCAAATAGGGCCCAAAATCTTAATGAATCAAAAGTGGGGCGAGTTTACTGGCTTTCCCTCTTGGTACTATTTCCATATCATGCCAACTCCGGATTAATAAACCATGGTTTATTAATTGTGGGGGTACCCTCCAAATAGTCACAATATGATACTTAAATGGTATCCCCCCAATTAAACAACCTAGGGGTTTATTAATCCAGGGTTGACATTAACCAATCCGCGCAACGAAAAATAACAGATCTCCAGAGTCGGAGCCACAGCTGCGCCGCTTGTGCTCCACAATGATGGACGAGTTCTAGCATAAATATTGACAAACATCATTCTTGGGATACCCTCTGGTAAACTAACGTAACTATGGAAAATCACCATTTTATAGCTGGGTAAATCCACTATTTCGACTGGGCCATGTTCAATAGCATAATAGCTATGTTTCCCAGGCCGGGTATTCTTGGGAGGATGCTCTCATGACCTAAGTCCAAGGGTGTATCCATGGGATGACTCCCCCATGGTAGGGCCGGTAGCCATTGCCTCCACCAGCTGCTTCTCAGGATACTTGAAGATGACTAGAGACCAACTTCCAGCAGTCCTGCAGCGTCCAGAATCAATGGGATTTGTCGAGAAATGATGGTATTCACCCTTAATAGATGGCCATTACAGTATTACATAATGTCAACCCCGGATTAATAAACCATGGTTTATTAATTAGCGGGGGTACTCCTCCAATAGTCATAATATGATACTTAAATGGTACCTTCCCAATTAAACAATCTAGGGGTTTATTAATCCAGGGTTGACATTAATGGGGGACATGATGATAAATCATAGGGGTTTCGGGGTACCCTACTTTCCCAAGAGATGATGATTTGGTAAAGGATGGAATTCCTGTATTTCCAGGGATGACAGGTAGGAAGGCGAAAAAAACACAAAAACCATGGGATTGCGAAACGGGAAACCAGGTTGGATTTGCCAAATGCATTTCAATCACAAACATCGAGCAGGGATTTAACAAGCCTTTGTCCAACCAACACTAAATATAAAATAGAAACAATGAGAAAATGGCCAAACAGTACAATATCCAAAAAAAAACAAGGATGTCAGATTTCAGCGTCTGACGCAGTAAGGGCCGCCCTCCCTGAATGGGTATCTAAAGGGGGTTCTTGCGTTGGCTATGTTTTTTTTTCTAATATGTACCCACAACATCACTTGATGAAAAATGACCACTTGTTAAACGGGTGTACGAAACAAAACAAACACAGTTCGGCCAATTCCACAGGCTGAAGCTTGTCCAAAAAGCCACGGGTGTGGTTTGTATTCTCATGTTTTGTATATACAATTATGTATTGTATATAATTAATGTATAAATATTACTTTTCACATGCAAACAAATGCACACATCTTATTGTACCTATAGCCATGTGTGGTATTACACCAGGACAACAATGGTCATAAACAATAAAAACTCCCATGGCAGCTGACACAGGGCCCGGGCCCCCCGATTTTCTCGGCAGTTGACCCTCATCAAGCATCTATCAGCCCCAAAAGCCAGGATTTGAATCGTTAGTTCCTGTTACCCAGATGCTCAATGGTGCTGGAATAGTTACCAACATTTGCCCTAAAAATCACCCGAATGTAGGTAAATATACCATACATGGAGCATATGGGTTATATAGGAAAATCGTTTTACTATTTCATAACCTTGAGCTCTCGAGGATCTTCAGTTGAAGAATTTCCTAACGCTTAGTTCCTACATTCTTCAATTGAACTATTTTCTGATCTTTGGTGCCCATATTCTTCAGTTGAAGCATTTCCCATAGTTTCAAATAGTTTCCCATGATTTTCTATGATTGTCCTATGATTGTTCCATATTTTCCGATAGTTTCCCATTGTTTCCTATGATTTTCCGTGGCAGAGGTACCACCAACGAAAGCGTCCTGTTGACCAAGCCCCTCAGCGCGTTGGCATCAAATCCAGCCTGGCCCAATCAAAGGCCGCCAAAAGATTTTTTTCACCAATACCCTGCGGTAATCAAACATGGCAATGGAACATATCATAACATCTCCCCTGTCTGTGTGCTTTTCCCAGCCGCGTTCGGATGAACCCCATGGCCTGAGATGGCCCCAATTCTCTGGCACAGCGGACGTCAAAACCCAGTGTGCGGACGTTAAGACCGTTCAGACTAACGCAAAACTGGAGTTCAGGGACGTTTATCACGCAAACACATGGAAAGCATTGGAAAATTAGTGTGTTGACACATCTAAGTTTGTTTTCCATACATCCATAAATAGCTTTCCATCCCCGTGGAACAATGTTTTTTTCTATGTAATTGTATACAGCATATGGATGTTGTACGCCAAAAAAAACAGGACGTCAACATTGAAAGAACACAAAGAAATCACAGATCTACACGTCTTGGCAAAAAAAATATACCCATAGGATCCATGTATGGTATATATGCTAACATGTGTATTGATGGTGAATGTTACCATATATAGCATACATGGATCCTATGGGATATTTATATATATATTCCATGGAAAGCCATTCCACCACCACACCTGAGAGTTGAAACCGCAGTGCAGAAAGCAGACCTGCTCAGGTGTCGACATCCCTCAAGGGTACTCGTGAACATGTGTTTTGTATATATCTAAAATAGTAGTTGCGGCTATCTTAGATAACTGGTTGGTGGTTTCAACCCCTCTGAAAAATATTACGGTTTATTGCGGTTTATTGTAGAGTCCCAGGGCAGAAGACGACCCTGAGTCCCTTCGCTCGGTCCACGCCTACCCCGTCCTTGGAGGTCTCAAATCAGCCAGGTCTGATGCAGTGACCAGCTGGCGCCCTTTGAGGTGAAACAGTGCATCGTCGACTTGGTCGACCAAAGCATCATGCCAACGCAAACGGTAGCTGACAACCCATCTGGAAACCGCTGCTGATCGCGGTTTGGTCAGTTTCTGGCAAAGTTTGACTCCTTGCTGTGCTAAGTACGAGCGCATCATGAGAAGAAAAGGTTTGACCCTGGAGCCCCACGAAACTCGCGCCTGGTCAGGTATGTCATCTCCTACAGAGTACCATCGTTTCCGCCAAACAAAAGGTCCTACATATGCAGTTGCCAAGTTAAAAGCAGCAAACAATTGTACCCCTGAAATCCAAACCAGCTGATGTTCCGATTGAAGCATGGAGTTTCCAACCGCAGTCCACCATTGGTGAAAGGCTTGTGCATTCCCTCGACCATACCTCTTGACGGTCTTGTCACTCAGTGTCCAACAAGAAGGCGGCACCGGCATTTTTACCTCCCGTCGAACTGGAACCACCGGTACTTTGGGAACCACCTGCTGCTCTCTGTGAGCTTTGCGACCAGACTTCAGTAACGTAAAAAGTATAGCCAAGTGCAACTTCCGGTGTTGCTCAAGTGCCTTGGCCAATCCATTCCATGCTACCCAAAAACCTTGCGGTCGAAGCTCATTGATCTTGTTAACTGCATGATCGGTGAGTGCATTGTGCCAATACACCCATTCCTCCAATGGTGAAGTGGCTTGTTGGTAATCACCATGAGACACCACCTTACAGACCACTACATCCTCCTTCTCCCGGTCTGCAAGCAACTGAGCAATCTCTTGCCAGAGGTCTGAGTGAGGTCCATTCACCTTGACAACGCCACCTCTTTGCAATCGCCGCACCCCCTGACAAACACCTTGACAGTCACACCATATGCGCACCCGTACATTCTGCCGGGTTGCCCAACGGAGTGCCTCAAGCATCGCTGTCAACTCTGCTCGGTATGGTGACTGGATCAGCCCCTCCACATGTCCTCCAGCTACCACCTGATTGTCCAGAGACCCCGGACCACCCGGGACGCACGTGATTGCCCATGCTGCATAACGCAACTTTGCCTCTTTTGGGTGAGCTGCTGTACCGTCAACAAACACATCAACCAACCGATCATGTGTTATCTTAGGGAGCTCAAATGATGACAGCTGTTTAAGTCCATGACCCCCTAACAACCAACCAGAAAACACTTCCCATTCCGGCAACATGACTGGCCATCCATGCGCAGACAAGCAAAGTGGAAGAGAGGGAACTAAGTCCAGTTGTTCCGCAGTGAGGTGACTCCGGCAATCAGCGAAGTGAGGACACTTCCAAGCTCTGTGATAAAACCCATCTTTCTCACCGCACCAGGGGCACCTATCAGAGGTATTGGATTCAAACTTGGCCCTACCGTTTTGTGTGTACAAAGTGCCATCCAAATGACAACGCAGATAAACCAAGTCCATTTGACCAAACTGCCGCAAAGAAAGCTGTAACTCACCTAGGTCCACCATGTCAATGCCCTGGAACGAAGCACGGTGACCAACTTCTTGCTGCAAGACAACCCCCCAAGACATGCGCACCCGCAAGAGCAACTCATCCCAACTCAGTCCCAAAAGGTTGAAAGACCCAAAACGGTCCTGGACGAGCCCATTGGTGTTAACAGCACAACCAAGGCGCTCCAGACGTGTCAACAACACAGCTGTGGGGCCATTTTTTGGTAAGTCCACATCACGCGAGGCAAAAAGAGACAGGAGACGCTCCATTTTTTCATACCCTCCAAGCTCTCGGACATCCCGTAAAGTCTGCAAAATTGTCCAACCTTCCGGATCAACATGCATGCCATTTGTGGACAAGTGCAACACCGGATTGGCTCCTTTCCTCTCTGCCCTCAAGCTCCGCATGGCTCCGGTGCGCAGCACCTTATAATGGCTGTGACCAAGGTGAACAACTGAGATCCCATGCAACGCTCGCGGCCACCCCAGCATAGCTAAAGCTCGTACTTTCGCACGATATGGGCTCAGGCTGGCTCGCAATCGAGACCATACTTCAGGCATCTGTTTCAACCTGGACTGCAAAACACTATTCCAACAGTGTCTTGTGAAGTTTTGGTGTGCACCTAAGTTTCGGGCGGTATATGCGACATGCAGAGCTGTTTCCCTAAACTGGCCCCTGGCAGCAGCATGAGTACTCCACAGTTTGGATTTGGCCATGTCCAAGGTTAAGTCCATGAGCTGCGTGAAATCCAAAATGGCACGCCAGACCACATGAAACGTATCAGCATCACGGAACAGCACACCCCAATCATCCACAAAAGCTTGCAAGTCCACCGAAACACTTAGCTGCTGCAGCCACTCATCCAGCAACCAGTCCACGATGACCATTCCAAACACCGAAAGTGCACACCCCTCTGGAAGACCTCGACAGGACTGCAGCCCCTCACCAACAGACTGCCTCACTCTGAAACGTCGTGCTTGGCCAGAGACAAAACCAACCCACGCTCGCAAGACCCCCTTCGGAAAATCCAACGCACGCAAGGCCACCCACAGTGGAAACCGCGGCAACATGTTAAAAGCTTTCGTCAAGTCCAACATGATTCCATGCAACGGCTCATTGTCCACATAGGCAGTTTCCAAAGCCTGAGCCACCTCATACCATATAGCTTTAGCCTGGCGCCTCGGAAGACCCCCTTGGACACTCCCTGGAACCACCTTTGCCACTGACCTCAAAGCTTCCTTAGCCCGTTCGGAGGACCAAAGACGGTACACAAGACTGTAGACTGTGACTGGACGGAATTGGTCGACTGCCTGTGCTTGCAAGTGTTTGGCCAAACTCGTGACAAAGCCAGTGGCTACTTGAATTGGCCATGCCTGACCCTGCTCTACCGACTGGAAAAACTTGACATGAGCCTCACAACCACCCTTTGGCAGAGCTGCCAAATCTGGCTGACTCACCCCATCAGGGCCTTTTGCTGCCACCTTCTTTTTATGACTGACCGCATGACAAAACCGATCAACATCCCAAGCTTTGTGCTCCCACTTGATTGGACGAAAAGTTCGTTCAATGAAGGCTGCTATCTGGGTCCATTGACCTTCTGCAACATGTGAGAGCTTCTGCCATCGTGGCTCCCAAACCTCAGCAAAGCGCTTCAGGATCTCCCGATCAGAGCACACCGGTTTTTCTTGGACCAAGGTGTGCCCTGGCAAAATGCCATCCACTGACATGACCCAGACCTGATCAGCTTCATGGTGCAAGACATCAACAGCACGCCCATTGACCACCACTGGAGCGCCGGGCAACATTGTGATTGGATCCACCAAAACAAGAGAACTGTCCTCCTCCCTGACCTCCTCGATATGGCCCTCAACCCGATCTAGGAGCGTATCAACTTTTGGCAAGGGATCAGGCTTGCAATCCTTGAAGACAAAATTGAGATCATACTCACGACGCTGCTTGGCATGGTGGTACCGCGATTGTGCCAACCCTGCTTCATATTGCTTCACCCATGCATGAAAGCTATCAAACATGCCACCAACCTCAGACACGCTCGGACACACACGAGGCAAGCAAAGTCCAAAAGATGGTTGAAGTCCATGATCACCCCACCAAAGTCCAAATCCAGAGGGGAACCCAGCTGCCGCCAAAATTGCTTTCCACGTATCATCCCGATTGATACAAGCATTCCATGTGTCACATCCATGCTGCAGCAACCTATGCAAAGATTGCAACCTTCGGAGCTGACGGAAAATCCTCGCATGGCTCAGGCTAACCCCCAAAAAAGTTGGTTGCACATCACCTTTTCTGGCCTTTTTTCCCGGACACGTGTAAACATGGCGGGGGGCAGTGGTAACAGTTTGACCACGTCCACATTGGTTGGCCGAAACAACCCTACCTTGCTGACCCACCCACCACTTGGCCTGACCCTCCAACTGGTGCCACATTGTTGCATATGCCACCGACGAGTCCACACTGACATCAAAGTCCACCTGGCAAGTCCATTGAGCAGGCCACGGAAAAGGCTGCGGCATGTGCCACCCATCAATGGTCGGTGAAGCCCCAATTTGCGCAAAAACCCCTTCCACAGCCACGTGATCAGCCCAAAGGTCAGACCGCATTTGAAGCCCAACAAACAACTGCTGCAGCTCTGGTGAAATCCAAAGATGATCGATACGACGCTTGCCCCTCCCTGTTGGCAAAACACTGGTTCCAAAACGATAGGCAGACAGGTCCTGCACTTCACGAAAACCCATTTCTTGCAGCCTTTTCAGTTGTGTGAGTTCATGTGTGTCATAGTTGAAGTCTCCCCCTATGGCACGAAATCCATGGCCGCAACATGCCACCCTATCCACCAGCTCCGCAAGAAGTGAGTCAGTTTGAAACTTGGCTTGAACATGCGTGGCATTACATGGAAGCCCATACAAAATCCCTGCAGTGACCCAAACCTGCCCCACCACGAAACCAGCAACTTGAAGTCGTGCTGAGTCATAGGCTTCCCCAAAAGAATGAGGTAAAGGGCGTGCTGGAAAACGCGACAGCATCATGACACCAGAGTGGCTTCCTGTTTCAGTGGACCCTCTCACTGGGCATGGGGCCCCTGGGACTGCATTCCATGGTGCTTTGACAGTTTTGAGCCCCTTACAGAATCCAGACAACCCCCGCTGACTAAGTTGGGTCTCCGACATCAACCACACATCACCCTCCAGATGAGCGATGTGATCAAGCTTATGATTGAGCCCAGACGGATTGGCCACCCCAAAAGTCCAAGTGCCTGAGGGACCAGGATGACTCGCCTCACCAACTCGTACAAGTCCAAAGCAGACCAAGACCCAAAACCACCGCAAAAAAGGTGCACGCACCATCAGTGAACGCCAAGATACCCCCCGCATCGTGGCACAAGTCCAAATCCACCCACGACTACGGCTGACATGCTGTTGCTGCACAGACAGTTCATTACCATAATCAGGGCCAAAATCCAAAATCAAAAGTCCACAGGTCTGGCCAAAATCCAAAATGCTGCACAAAATTCCCCAGACAAGGAGGCAAACAGCACACCACCAAAGACGGAGACACCGTCCAAAACCCCTAGTTTGCTCTACCCAATTGCCGCAAGGGGCAAGACCGACAACTGGGCACCATCACTCTTGGCGCTGGCGCTTCATCAGGAGACCTTCAAACTGGGACATCTGCTTGGAAAACATGCTATCAAGCATTGTCTGCTGATGTGTCACTTGCTGCTTGAATTGTTCTTGGAACTGATCTTGGAATCCCTGAATCTGGGCTGCCTGAGCCGCAATGGCTGCTTCCAGATGAACTCCTTGTTGTTGAACCTGAGTGCGGACTTCCTGGATCTGTGCTGCCTGTTCAATTGCTGTGTTTTGAACAGTCTGCCCCAGCGCCTGGGTATGGCTCTGCAGCTCAGCAACCTGCTGTTCCAACTGGGCCACTCGCTGGCCTGCTTGCTCACTGTCAACATCCATCGGTTGCTTCGGTAGTTGGGCTAGGACTGCCGCTACCACCTTCTGCTCCATGTCCTCCATTGGGTTCCCTATGGTTGCTGTGACTGGGTTGACCTTCGGCAACTTTTGAGCAGCTCTGGCCCACGGATCCTGCAAGTGGACCATGTCAATCTCCCCATCCTTTGCTACAAAGCTTTCTGTGGCAGGGGTCGCCACCATCTTAGGTCGCTCTTGCACAGGAAGCTCTTCATCCTCCTCCTTTGCAATCACCACATCGCCATGTGCCATGTACATGACTTTAGCTGGTGGGCCGGTAACTGCATGCACTTTGTACATAAGGCCCTGCACATGACTTTTTGCTGCAACTGGTTGAAAGACCCGAGCAGTCCACCCCCCTTCTGCCAAAGCTGTGGAGACCGAACTGCGCAAAGTACCAAAAGGGAAGGGGCCACAGACATAGGTTTGCTTCTTACCCTGGGGCAGGTATGTTGGCCTGGCTTCAACAGTGCAAACACCTTGGCAGCATCTTGCACACGACACCGCAACCCCAATTTGGATCCCATTCGTGCCAGTCCACAAACTTCTGCAATGGTTTGTCTTTGCAGTGTGAGCTGGGCAATGCCTGACTTTGCCAGCCAAACCACTTGGTACTCTTCAGAAGGGCTTCTCCCATCAACCGATTTCGGCTCCACAAACACCCCTCCATAGCCTGAGAATTCTTGGATGACCTGCTGCAAAATCTCTGGCAAACGGAAATTGACGGCAAAAATGTCAGCCTGTGGAGGAGCTGCACTGGCATAGTTCAGCTTGAGCCACTGCTTTCCCCAGATTTCAATCACTGGCGTGTCCAAAGGAAAAAGCTCAGAGCGATGCCATGACTCACATCCTAGACACTCAGAGTCCTCACATGGCTGAAGTCGTGGCAACTTAGAAAAGACATGACGCACCGGATGGGCACACACATGCTCCCATGATTCCACAGTCATATCCTTGTACACCATAACCTTGACAACACATGTGGCGACAGCTTGGACAGCACACTTGACTGCTGCTGGAGCACGCACAACCTGCAACCCTCCCACCTGAACCAACAGTCCATCAAGCAAAACCGGTTCGGCATTGGAGGCACACACTAAGGGAACCCGTTCTTTGGTGACCGCAAATTGCGACGCAGGAAACTCGTCACCATCGACAACAAACAAGGCCAAGGCACCACTGGACACCGGATGCGCCGCTTGCAAGTAAGGTCTGGCTGTTTCCTTAGACACGATAGCAACCCCAGAGACTGCTGGTCCTAGTTGCACCAAACTGACTTGGCTGAGAGGAACTCCTGCCTGTGTCTGGAAAATTCCAGCTTCGAGTCGAAGGGCATCTGGATCGATCCTGATCGGCTGCAACCTAGCACCTTTGCCCTTACCTTTTGGCACCTTGTGACGTTTGGCACCAACAGGTTGTTCTGCCTGTCTCTTCTCCACCACCATCCTCAATTCAGACGGTTTGATCAATTGCAAGGGTGGCCTGGATTGGTTTGCAAGCCATTTCAATTCCTTCCATGGGTTGGAAGACTGCATTGCTTTGACCACCTGCTCCTTTCCTAGCATCTGCATGACATGCTGGGCTCGTGCTTGTTTTTCTTCACTCGGCACTCCATGCTTGGCCAACATATCGGCTAGTTGCTCAAGTTCGGTGACTCCAAGTCCAGCTAACATCGGGCGAAGACACTGTTCTTGCATCTCTTGGACAAACTCAAGACGTGATCTGCAGGCAAAGTCTGAGAGGACGCAAGTGGTAGGCAGAGACTCTCCCCACAGAAGGTGACGCACAAAGCACAAGACAAGAGCACCACAGTGTTCAGTCGGCAGAAACGGGATGGCATGCGAAGTCCAAGCCCCTGAAAGTCCATTGCTGAAGCGACCAATGACATGACACAGACCCTCAAAAAGCTGGGAGTATTCTGCTGGTACCTGTGTGGTAAACAACTTCGCACCGACAGAGTCAATCCGAAAAACCACCGGGACCCAGTGAACACCAACCAAGACAGCAGAGATGACGGTAGCAACTGGTGTGAGGGCACCAACAAGGCTTTTCCATTCAGGAGAGTCGGGCAAAACCAGCAAATTGCTAAGCAACAGAGGGTCCCACACCTGGACAAATTGGTCATCATCAGTTACCAGTGCAATACGCATCAGTCCAAACAAAAGTTCATCGTCACCCCACACTGGTCCTTGTTGGGCCAAAATGGCCTGCCTGTCATGAATGGACATGGTGACAGCTCGGATACGTCCAATACCCTGAAGCGTGGTTGGATCATCCCCCTGTACTCCCATACCCTTTTGTGCTGCCCTCACCTCAGTCAAGGTCAAACAACAAGGCACAATGGTGCTGCCTTGAGCATGCGCATCAGTCCAATCAACGGGCACAACCTGAAACTTGGCATCGTCTGGCAACGGCAAATCCAAGTCAAAATCAAGTCCATCAACCCTCAAAATCCAAGTCTTCCGCTCTGTGTCCAAAGCTGCTTCAGCCTCCAAAAGCTGGCGGCCAGTCAAACCCCGTACAAATGCCACATGCTGATAGGACACCCCAAGGGACGGAAAAGCCAACTGCAGCTGAGCATGTACCCTTTCATCACCAGACGCATCCACCTCATGACAGGGAACAGTCGGGGGAATCTCAGGAATCCAGAGAGCACCACACCTAGCACTCAGTTGTTGCAGGTACAAGTCCAAAACCTGCTTCGGCTTGCATTGCGAAGCAAACCCTAGGAAAGATTCCAACTGCCGCTTGACATGGGCAAAAATCCAAAGTCCAACTACAGGGGAGACAGCCTGACCAATTCCTGCCATGGCCAGTCTAAGGTTTGCCCCCCACCGCTGTTCCGGCATGCCCCCCATCAAAACCCACATTTCTTCTGGATGAAGGTACCTGCAGTGTTCCATCACCTTGTTGCAATGAATCTGACTTGTGCCTAAGGGGACCAAGACACCGACCAAACCCTTTGTGCTGAGACGCTGCAGGGACAAAGGACCACGACAGCCACACTGACAAGCATACAGTTGGTTGCCAGCACTATGAAGCAGTGTTGGACACTTGCCCGAGACATCAAAGTACAGTGCTTCCACGCCCCCAACCGCAAACTCATGAAACTTGGCAAGCTCATACAAGTTCAGGCGCAACTGTTGCATGTCGGTTTCTGGCCAAGGCATCAAGCGGGGCATGACATCTTGCACCACCTGGTAGTCATCATAAAAAGGCAAATCAGGCACATCAATCAGCCCAACCGGGGGTGCAGAAAAAACAGCAATCCATCTATCCCTTTTACACACCCATGCGTTCCCAAGCTTCACAATGGTCTGAGAAACCCTGTAGCCAGTGGCCACTGCAAAACGTCTGATGACATCCTGAGCTGCCGGGTCACCAAGCACTGACGGCACACATTCGACAATCAAGATGGCTGCTTGAAGCATCCATGCACAATGCAGGGCTTTCGGCAACGATACTGCTCTCTCATCTTGCATGCCCTTACGGTCCCCCAGCAGTGAGTGGGGCTGGCAATTCACTCCAGCAGTAATCGTGCCATGAAAAAATCCATCAATCATCAACTTCGTGAGCACGTCTGTGCTAGCCATGTCACCCACATAGTATTGCACGCCTGTGTCATGAAGGGAGTGATACAGAGGCACCCAAGACTTGTTTTCATCCACAGCTGCAACAACTTTGAAACCCAATTCGGTAAGTCCAACAGTTAGACCCCCCAGGCCCGCACAGAAGTCCAAGACATGAAAAACCTCCTGCTGATGACACACCGGAACTGGGACCACCACCGACAAAGGATCTACAGTAAGTTGTAGGGGGTAAACAGCTGTCACCACAAGATCAATCCCTGACAACACACTACCAATTGGAAGTTTACCTGTTATCCCAATCTTCAAGCCCCGTCTATCCAATGAAAATGCCAAATGTCTTTGATTCGGACTATCATCGAAACAGACCATTGAAAGGACCACTGATATTCGTTCACCAACCGCCAAGCCATCCCAGTCAAACAACCGCATGGTGACTACAAGTCAAGACAAAACCTCAGGAACTTTGCTGGGTCAGTCCCACCTAAAGGCTGGAAGGTATCCTGAGCCGAGACCTCTGAAAAATATTAGTCAGTTGGGATGATGACATTCCCAATAAATGGAAAGTCATAAAAATCATGTTCCAAACCGCCAACCAGATATTGGTTTGTGATGATGACGATAACTTCATGACGACGAAAAAGGATGACTGCCGTCCGCCTGCGCTTGGCTCTCCAACATGGAACAGGGTTTTTGTCCCGTCCTGGTGGGAAAAAGCGCAAGGCAAAAGGCGCAACACGCAATGGGGGATCAGCATACCTTTGAAAAAAACAAACAAACATGGGTGATAACTGGTACTGGTTGGTGGTTGAGCCCTACCCCTCTGAAAAAATATGAAAGTCAGTTGGGGTTATTATTCCCAAGCTATGGAAAAATAAAAAATGTTCCAAACCACCAACCAGGGTATCATTTGCATAGAAAAAAACAATAATGTATCATACCTAGCATCATAACTGCTTCGAACTGCTAGTAGGAAGTAGTAGGAACCGATGGTTGACCAGTTCTCCACAATAGGCAATAGCATATGATCCATCAATGGAATGCTTAAAATTCCACGTTATGGTTGATGGAGATTCATAACCCATCAATCTAATGTGCGATCCATCATTGTCAACCATAAAAGGGACGATGAAGTTCATCATCCCAAGAATTGATGTTTACCCGGCCTGGTAAACATACAAACATAGCTATTTTTCAGCCATGGCCCAGTCGAAATAGTGGATTTACCCAGCTATAACATGGTAATGTTCCATAGTTTTTTGTAAACGTTTACCAGAGGGTACCCAGTACCCAGTATACCCATCATCATAAACCACTACTATATGGGGATGACAGATTCCGTGTCACCAAGAAAGTGGGGTTCAGTTCTCACCCGGCTTCTTCAAAGGGGACCAGTGCTGTAAAGATCAGTAGGTTCCATGATTGTTCATGAAATAGTTGGTTTAACATGTTTTAATCATGTCTCGGAAACAAAAACAAGCGACAAAAATACCACATACTCACCAATAATTGCAAAATAATAATAATAATAATAATAAAAACATTTTCAATCTGACCCTCACAGCTAGGGATAATGCTAAACTACGTTAAAACTCATGTCTTTATGGATACATTAAGTGTCTTGGTACCCAACAAAATAGATGCTCCAACTATCAATACCCTTTTTTCCTATGTTAAGTTACAGTAAATCCCTATTTTCTGCATGTTTCACCATTTTCCTCCACCTTCCTTCATTTTCCAGCAGTTTCTCCAGCCTCCAATCCACCTTCTCGATGCGCAAAGCCAAGCCCAAACCGACAGGGTTGGCATCCGCCAAAGTCCTGCCGTTCGGCGTTCGATTCCCTGGAGATCCGTTCGTTTCCAGCCACGTTTGATCACTGGTAAATAGATAAACATATGATCCATGCAGTCACATATGTCACATCACTGCCTGCCGCGTTAGTGAATTTCTTGGATTTTATTTCCATCAAAATTACCATATGGTTATTTAACATAGCCATGGTATAGATGGCCCATTTATAGATGATTTTCCCAACTAGAAACCTCCATTTATAAGGGATTTTCCATGGCTTCAATCAAAAATGGCCCTGTGGGTGGATCAACATCTAGCCATGCCTATGTTGGGGTTCACAGGGCTTTCACGTGACCCAAAAAAAGTCTTCCAGTCGTGGCTCAGTTTAGGAAATACCCCATGAAACTCTCAAGAAACGTCAATCTTTTCTGGTTGGTGGTTGAGCCCTACCCCTCCGAAAAATATTAGTCAGTTGGGATGATGACATTCCCGATATATGGAAAAATGAAAAATGTTCCAAACCACCAACCAGTTTTTTGTCTACCCTTCACCAAGGACCCAGAATTGTGTGGTGGTTGACTCCCATCTGATGTTCAACTTCAAGTCCCAAACCTGCGCAGCAGCTCTCTGTCTGATCATCCATTTGATTCAGCAGCGCGTTTCGACACGCAAGACTCAGCATTACGATGTCATCTGGGGCTACTAAGAATTTCATTGGATTGGTTTAAGGGAAAATCTTAACCGGAAACCCATGGGTTTTTACCATCAAATATAGGGCTTTCCGGCTAAAATGTTCCCATCATCCAATTCTATGCGAATTATATGTGCAATGACTGATGGTTCAATACTAGAACTTGGCCAAGAACTCTTGGTGCATCTCTGGGGCGCCATCACCCCCCTGGGAAGGCCCGTGTCTATTGGATCCACAAGCTGACCGTGAACTGTGAAATCACCAGTGCTCAATTTTTAATCCAATGACAATCAGTAGTAATGAGGTATTAGTCATTTCTATTGAATGATCTACCAATCATTAGTTATTGGGTGTTATTAGCATTTAATCCAATGACAATGACTATCAATGACTCCAGTACTCACCAACCGGAATGCTGCTGATCTTCCCTTTTTGATAAAAACTGCCATATCATATCTTTGTTGTTGGTTCTATCCCTTTAAAAGTTGTTCCTGCAAGCACCATTTGATCATTACAAAAACTATTTGACAAGTGGATTCTCCATGATTCTCTCGCATTTGGGTTGGTCGGAAGTTGGTTATGCCCAAAATGGCAATTGATGATGGGAAATTATGATAAACTGTCTGTATACCCAATCTCTTTGCACAAAATTGCACAAACCCATATATTACATATAATAATTGCTTATGTTATAATTCCATTGTGTCCCCATGATATCCAAAAAAACATAGTTGGTGAAATCCCTGTTTTTGGAAGCTGAAAAAATCCTAAATTTGTTTGTTGTTTGGCTCAAATCCCACGTCGTTTTTTTTTTTCCGAGTCCTTGCGAGCTGGAAACTCTCGTCACTGTCCGACCTGTGTCGATTGAAACCGCAGTCGGCCGACAGAATCTGGTTGGTGGTATACCTATATACCCTCAGAAAATTATGAAAGTCAGTTGGGATCATTATTACCAAACCACCAACCAGGAATGGGTTCCGGTGCATCGCCCCCCCAGTTTTCAGGCAGCTTTGTTGCCAAGCGGCGACAGAATGACCCAGATTCCATGCGGCATCAGGGCCTTCAAGAGCCTGCAGATCGACATCAGGGACTGGCCCAGCACCCAAATTCTCTTCCCGCGCCTGATTTTTTTCAGTTCAGCAGTGTTCAAAATCTGCAGTTCCATTTAATCCCATTTTTATATACTACCTGGTCAAGAACGGGATTCTCAGCTCATGGATTCTTAATCTGGGTAAATTATAATATTTCACTAACCTGAATAGTTCGGCCATTTGGGGATGATTTCCCTAACATCAACCATGATTTCCAGTGAGGGAGAACAGTGAGGTCGTTATAATTTACCCAGATTAATGATTATGACAATGCCACACTCCTCAGGTGGGGTCCTAAGTTGGATATGAAGACTTCGAGTGGCACAGCGTGGTGAATCAATTTGGGGTGTCTTGCCAAACGTGGGAATAGCCTAACCCATCTATACCAAAACCATCTCTAAAAACCCTCAAAAGCCATCTAAAAACAATCTAAAAACCATCTAAAACCGACATATTCATTGAGAAAACAACAACATTCACATAAAATGTTGCCCCCAATGTTCAAACAAACCAAAATGGATATGGGTCAAGTCATTTAAAATCATGTTATGATTTGAAAACACAGATTTGGCACGTTTTGCAATCCAGTGAGCTTAGCCGCCCTTTTTAGGATATTAGGCTATATTAGGCTTCAAGAGGTTGACCCAAAACCATAGCAACATTGATAATGATAACTAGTTTCAGCCCTCCCAAACAAATACATGTCATTTTTGGACAAACACCTTATGACACCTCCAAGAACAATAAGTCATATCTACAAGTCATCCTTTTGAGTGATGCCTATTTTGACCCCATGAATTAGGTTATGAATACCTTATACGTATCATAAACATTCGTAGTGGCCATAGTGAAATTGGAGTTATGTTACCGAGATGCTCCATATATGGAATATTTACATACATTAACCCAAAAATAGCCCAAATGTAGGTAAATATTCCAGCACCATGGAGCATCTGGGTTAACCAACTTAGAGTCCACGAAAAAAGAAATGGCCCCACAACAAGTTTTGGGGACGACTCGACTCCAACCATTTGGTGAGGCGAAATCAAGCCAGACCCATGATGTAGTTTTAGACGAAGCCAGTCATCCATATACTGGTTGGTGGTTTCAACCTACCCCTCTGAAAAATGATGGAGTGAAAGTCAGTTGGGATGATGACATTCCCAATATGATGGGACAGTCATAAAAGCCATGTTCCAAAGCACCAACCAGTATACTATTTACTATACTCACTATTTCATTATGAGTTCCCCATGCGCTAAAATTCGACATCAATCCACAGAGTCCAGCTGATTCCCTATCTCTATCTTCAGCCACGTTTTCGGAGACTCAACACCTGTTGCGACCTAAAATTGGATGGGCCTCACGGCCTCAACATGATGGAAAATGTACGGTTCCTTTTGAGTCATATCACGTCCATGTCCATGATTGAACTCCGATCATATCACGACTACCCTCTGGTGATGTATGAGTTTGCTATGGAAGCTGTTGATTTCCAGTTTGCAAGCTGTTAGGTATGTACGCGCAAACACCTCGTTCACCCAACATCACTTTTGGGTTTAAGGTTTTATGGTTTAAGAAGTAGGGTTCTAGCCTTTAGCTGTTTTGCGTTCAGGATTTTTCCTTGATTTTCTCATTATCTTTTGATGTTTTTGGAGTTTAGGGTAGAGGGTTTAAGATTTTAGGGTTTTACGGCTTTCGTATGATAGGGTTCAGAATGATATGTCCAATGTCGCACAGGTCCCATACCTCGGTCCGATACCGGGTCCAGTCGGGTCCAGTAGTATCGTGCCCCCAACTTTGGGGTTGGGGCTCACTGCTGGTCGCAACCGCCCAAAAATATGGCAATGTTAGCAAATAGGCGTTCCCCAAATGCTAACTTAAGAATCATGCCTATAAACAATGGCAAAAAATGCCAATGTTTTGGAATAACTTTCAGATATCCCATATGGTATCCCTCTGGTAATGACTAACATAACTATGGAAAATCACCATAGAAATAGTGGATTTTCCCAGCTATAAAATGGTTGATTTTCCCATGTAAAATGGTGTATTTTCCGCTATAAAATGGTGGATTTTCCCATGAAAAATTGTGGATTTTCCCATGAAAAATGGTGGATTTTCCCATGAAAATTGTGGGTTTTCCCATGAAAAATTGTGATTTTCCCATGAAAAATGTTGGATTTTCCCATGAAAAATGGTGGGTTTTCCCAAGAAAAATTG
>Ga0126342_10003294_pt1 | contig 26540 bp, 26 predicted proteins | sample Cyp1metagenome_FD_92528 | JGI IMG/M metagenome (GOLD analysis project Ga0126342, IMG submission 92528) | Coral microbial communities from Lord Howe Island, Old Settlement Bay, Australia - Cyphastrea 1 metagenome | ecosystem: Host-associated > Invertebrates > Cnidaria > Coral ...
GAACCTGAGCCCTTGACATTGCAAACTCGTGCTGGATACCATCCAAGCGCATTGACTGAGAAATTTGAGCCACAGTTCTCGCAAACTGTCAAATTCTCAAATTGTCATGTTTTTACGTCCCTTGTCATGTTGTCATATTTTCTTCACTATCTTCCATGATTTTCCCTAATTTCCCATGTTTTCTCATATTTTTAAAGGTGGTTTTCTCACCCCATTTGGGTCTCACCCCCCAAACTTTTCAGTAGATATCATTTTACCTGAATTGCCATGAACATGTTAATCTCTACATATAGAAATTTATTTGTATATTTATATATATAAATTGATTGCTTTCTCTGCTGGTTGATTGCGGGGTGTTGGATCAGGTTTCGTGCCATGTGGGCCAAAACATGTTTAGCACAGCGGAACCCATGTAGGAATGGGGCTAACAACAATTTTGCCCACGTTTTGCAACAAATACGCTGGGGATCACTTGGCGCTGGCACGTCATGAGTTCAAAGTCTTCAAAGGCGGCTGATGGATGTTGATTGGCCAACTGGCGGCATCCAGCATTTGATCTTTAAGTTATTGCAACATTTGCCGTGTTGCAAACATTTTTTTTGAACCAAGGATTAGTATGACGCCAAGAAGAGAAATGGATTACTGAGAATTTCTGACACAAGCAGAACTGAATAGCAGTGGAGCAAGAAGACTGAGAAGGAAAAAGGAAGTGATAGCAAGTATTCATAGCAAGTGTTTCGAGGATATTGCCGTTGTTTTCTTAGTTTGAAACTACCAAGAATCACAGTGAAGAAAGCAGTTTTATTGGATCCACTGAATTGCGCCGAAGCTGGTGACATGCTGTTGGCACGTGGCATTGCATAGCAACGTCTCACCCAAGGATTCTGAGCCATGTGAAACATGGACAATGTGGCAATTCATGCAATTCCGTTCATTTTTGACACGATAAAACGGAGAATGTCCTCCGAAACACAAACGCACCGGTACAGCCCGGTACGCATAATAGAAAAAATGATATGTAGACCGTCAAACCAATGCAAAGACAAGCATCATAGAAAAAGGCTGAGTTTAAGTGGCGTATGGGTTATTTGCAACATTTCCAATGCCTTGGCTACCGCTTGGCTGCAGTAGTGTGAACAGTATTCACCCGTTCCTTTTACTTTTCATGCTCTAAACAGTGGTCAGTTGTATCAGATGTTTTATGTTGTTTTAATGCGCGTTGCTGTTTGCAGCAGTTTGCATGTTTGCTTATGTTTGTTGTTTTCATGATTTTCATGTTGCAATTCTCGTCATTTTTGAAATTTGTGTTTCATCTCGGCTCCGGACGAAGTTCCCTGATCCCCGCCTTGTGTCACGCTGCGCCGGCTCCGCCACAGCGAGCCCAGCGCGGAGCCAAAAACGAAGACGTGACAATGAAAAACAAAGAAATACAAAGAAAAACAAAAATATGAAAAAAAAAATGAGAAAATAGAGATTACAATTGAATATACTGTTGAATACAATTGAATACAGTTATTCAAGAGACAGAACATGACAGAACGGCAAAGAACAGTATATGAGCGCAAGTGACTGCAAGTGACAGGAGTGGATTTAAGGCAGTCACCCACACATAAAGTGTTCCTTCCTCTTCATTTTCTCCTTGATAGTTCGATCATCTCTCAAGTCACAACCTGACATTTGAAATTGTTGTTCTTTTGTGTTGATTCTTGATCATCCCCGTCCTGGCATATGATTCATGTTAAGACACTGGCTCACTGGAACCCAAGCCTTGCAGCACTGGTATGTTGTAATCAGAATGCATGGCCGCTCCTCCGAATTCTAAGGTTGAACACCCCCAGGGAAACTGCACAATGGCTGGTGGTTGCGCAACGTTCTGTGCTTGTCACTCAGGATGTGGATACTGTAGAACGATGCAGGCACAAGAAGCAGCACAATTAATTGAAGATGTGTTTTCAAAATTTCCCAAGGGCAAATGTTTAGGCATGTTTTGTATCTGTACATAACTGTTTCGATTGCTTGTCAGCAGATTGTGGCACGGATGGTGTTCCTCCTCCTAAAGTCAAGACAAAGACGCTCTTTCTTAGACTTGGATGCATCGATACCATTCAATTTTGTAGTGGCATCACACTTGGTCCTCAACGTCTATGTTGACATATGTTGACATATGTTGATTACTGCTATGAGACACTGCTCCGCGCTGAGACTATCCTATCGGCGGTGGCGGTGCCAGTCTTAATCTTCTTCGGCCTGCTTTGTACGGTGGGGTGCGGGGACCTGGGCACAGTCGCTTCGCATCAAGCAGCTCTCCACTGAGCTCTTGTGCCTTGTGCTCTTGTGGTCTTACTTCCTCATCTAGTAAGGACTGGCATTGATTAAAATATATTAAACATTTTTAAACTATGCGTAGAGGAAAAAGATGTGATTGGTTTACAAGCTAGACAGGGGGGCGTCACATGGCGTCATTTGGCGTCATATTGAGTCATAGGCTGTACTTGCAGCTTCCACTGTTGAGGTCTCCAATGATGGAAATTCCTGAGGTCCTGGAGACGGGCGGCTTAAACTGGAGCGTCATCGATCAGATACAGATTGGAAGATGAGCGCTGCCTTCATACACAGTTCCAGAATCCTTCCACAGTGTAGCAGCTATAGCAGCCGAAATTCAACTGAAGCAAGTCTTGCAAGTATTGCAAGTCTCTTACCAGGCGAACAAGCCAGAGGCAGGCATGGGCTGCTTCATGGCGGCTGCGCTTTACGCCGGAGAACCCAGTACATCAACACGGACCAGAGCAAGGGAAGAGGCATAGTAGGCTGATGTAGGCTGTTCTGGCTTCGAGACGGGATGCGATAAGACGAGAATAGGATATTATTGTTGGATATTGGAAGCAAGCAAGAAGTAATGCAAAAGACGGCATGTCAGCGCATGTCAGCGGATTTGTCTTTTGCATTTACTTTGCCACCAAGCTTGAGGGAATCTGAGGGGTATAACTTGTAACGGTGTAATGAGGTCATGCACTTTCTTGATATTTCTGAATCTTTCTTGATTTTTCTTTGAATCATTGCTGTGCAAACGCTGCAAACGTGAAGTCTTTGTGCTTGAGGCTGTCACGGGCGTTTTTGCTTTCCAGGCGAGCCATCGATGTGACAGGGATTCCAATCTCACCGTCATTTTCATGCAGTAACAAAAAGTCACAGACAGTCACAGTCACATCTAAAATTATTTTTGTATACTGTACGGTATACCTACTGCACTTGTAGGTTGAAGTTTGTGCAAGACCTTCCCGAGGTTGGTAAGGAAAATAGAATACCCTGCAACCCGCAAGGGAATTAGGTTAAGAGCAATAATATGAACTGTGCCAGGCAATGTCGAAGTGAGAAGAGGGGACAGCACATGACTGCAGACTGCAACTATGCAGATTTGAGAGTGGCAGAAGGGGGAGATTTTGAGAGCGCCGTGAGTTGAAAATAGGCTGAGACTTTGTATAAGCTGGGACTGTTCACAGGGACTTTGTATTTGTGCATCGCGTGCATGTCAGACTCGGTTTCAATTCATGTCAAGTGTTTCTCCTACATATGTTTGTCAAGTTATTGTGAAGCTTTGATGCCAAGGGCATCAGAAGGCTGCACCATCTTGCACAACAATTTAGCTGAACAGCAATAAAGATTGCGCAACCGATTGAGGCTTGAGTTTTATATCCGGAGCTCTACACACTCAATCCAGATTTGATGCCCGTTTGGTCATGCATTGAGCAATTGCATGTAACTGTCTTACGTAATTATTTTATATTATAATATATGCAATATAGCATAGTATAATACAATATAGTATGGTATCACCTGTGCGCTGCAGTGCGTCAGTCCGAAGGTACACTCAATTCTCAAGCCAAGGTGTCACTAAGCAATGCTGAGCACTCATACTCTCAGTGACAATACAGGGCATTATGAGAGCAGACCCAAAAAGGCCTGGCAGTGCAGGCCAACCATGACATATTCACCTGCATGTACTGTACATACACACGCAACATGCGATGTGATGAACCTAGGAATCTCTGAACTGTGAACGGGGCAGGGGATCTTCAAGAAAACTTTGTACTAGTTTGTTGACATTTTGCACGCTCCACCATTTCGCACCTGCTGTATGCATGCACACTACAATACAAGTATCATACACTATAGCATTGATGTCAAAGGGGATATGAGGGAGTGTTGAGGGCTGCCCCCGCTTATATCATTTTAGATCTCATCTCATGTCATCTCACTTCCATATTTCATCATATTTCCATGTTCTCATCCTGGTGTGCTCCTCATGGCCGGCCCCTGTGTCGATCGTTGTGCCCTGGCGGCTCCGGCGTCGCTTGGTCCAGGTGGACCAGCTCCATCGTGCGCCGACGTCGGAGAGCTTTGTTTCAAGCGCTGACAGATCCATCCACGAATCCTGCGAGGCTCCAAAAATTGCGTGAGAAGGCTGCACGTCCTGGGAATGACTTGCTGAGATATATTGCTGAGACCCGGGTCGCACGTGTGCAAACACAGGAAGACAGAAAGAAGTTGTGGTATGACTTGAGGTACAATCGCTATGCTCCACTCTTCTTGGGTCAAATTAAGCCACGGATGAAGCTGTGGGCGGCTGCATTGCATGAGTCCCAGTTGCCATTGGCGCGTTTGCCAGAAGTTGCCGTGTGCGGGCGTTCCAACAGCGGAAAATCGACTTTAATAAACTACCTTTGCGGTCAGTATTGCGCCAATATGAGACGAGCACCTGGGAGCACCATGGAGCTCTACTTTTGGAAGGTGGGACGACCTGCGCAACTCTGCTTAGTTGACCTGCCGGGCTATGGCTTTGCCCAAGCCCCAGATGAGAAGCGGTTGCAGTGGACCGAATTTACGCTTTGGTACATTCGGGCACGCAAAAATTTAAAGCGAGTGCTGCTACTGATAGACGGGCGACAAGGGTTAAAACCTTCCGATAGAGAGACACCCTGCACTTTCTAGACCCAATGCCTTTTTGATTTGCACTACCTTTGAAGGAAACTCCCAGAAGAACTCCAAATTTGCTGTAACCCACTTGCAATGGTCACCACATGATGACAGTAAGGATGATTTCGTATTTGGAGCGCCACAATGTCGCATGGCAAATTATTGTGACGAAGAGCGACAAAGTTCCAGCAAAGCAGCTTGCCAAGCGGATTACAATCATGAAGGACGGTATTGCTAGCTTCTAGCATGTCCAAAAATCAAGCAACAAGTTTAACAAGCTCAAGACCGGTTTCGATTCAAATTGTTTTGGCAAAGTCTGGGTCGATGTTGTAACATGTTGTAACAAGTACCGATGACAAGATCTTGTGCCATATCGTGGTGTGCCTATGCGGAAAGGCCCACATGGGCAGCGCCTATGACTTTAACTTACTGATGTATGTTTTGGCACTTCGCATAGGCACACCATGCTTACCTGTTATATAATGTTATATATATATATATATATCTTTGTGGGTTTACCCACTATACCCCCAAAGATGAAAGTCGTTGCGATTTGTGAGTTTTGAAATTGTTAACACGTTTAATACGTAAAAAAAATGTGGTTGAGTTGTGTTTTGCTTCAGTCTGGGGCTCAAATATAGACAATCGAATATAGGTCATCCTGACCTGCTGCCCCATGCCTGGTGGTTCCTCTGCCCATGGCTTTGCTTTCTCTTCCCCGGACAGTTTTAGCCTTTAGATATCTTTGGCCATCACGGTTCCTACGTGCCCCCTCAAATTTGTCACCGCCGCCTTGTTTGCCAAGCTTGCATCCCTTTGTCTCCCCTCTGTCTCCCTTACTCGCCCTTTGTCTCCTCTTCTGTCTCCTTGCTCTTGCCTGCAGCTGCTGCTTGGCTTGGTGTCCTCTTCTGCTCCACCGCTGAAAGCTCTTGAGTTTTACTGTTCTGAAAAGAATGCGAAAGCGTGTGGCTACCAAAGAGTTTGTCAGGAGACTTAGCTCGTCAAAATTGCAGCCAGTCAAAACCCAGCCCGGAGAGGTTTGGGAAGGCTTTGCAATGGTCTTGCTGCTGCTGTTGTTGCTTGTGCTGCTGCTTCTGGGCAAGGCGCGGTTTTTGGGTAGAGAACCAAGAGATGTCTGAAAGGGCTGGAAGCTAGCTGTGCGGAAGAAACTAAAAGCATAAGAAGATGACCTGAAAAAAGAAAGTCGATCCAATCAGCGGTGTGCCATGGGGAAGTGGATGAAAGGGTTGGCTGGCATGAAGTAGAATTTATCATGGAACCCATAGGATTGCAACGTGGATTATATCCAAGTTTGTATGTTGGAAATGCTATGAAACTTGGTGTGCCATGCGGAGGATGATAGTTCTGACTGTTCAAACAGGCATATGGTTGTCAACTTTGGGTTAACAAGTGCACATTAAGCGCATAGTAAATAGATGTAAATAGATATAGTATGATATATTTGAGTTTCCTGCTTCAGAATTAAGTCCACTTTGACCGTCTGTGCGCCAAAACGATTTCCACCTGGCGGAAGATTACTGATGTCTGGCGCAAACGATGTGCCATGCGGCTGGCGCAAGTTCTAGTAAATGGCGTAGATAGGTAGATAGATAGATAGATAGAGGGATGGACACAATGAATTGTAATGATTATACTTTGAAGTGTATATATATATATACTGTATACATACTTATGTCTGATTATGTGTATTTACACATGTACACACACACGACATATATTTTTTACCCAGGCCCCATAGAAAATGGGTGGGGATGGTCCGGCCTCACTTTTCGAGCAGCTGTTTCTAGGAGTTTCGAACAACGGAACCATTTCTTTTGGAAAAGAGGTTGGAATGCTATTCCGATTTACGCACATGATTTAGCTCGAGTACAGTACGTTTCTAAGAAATACATATTTGATGTGCTCAGTCGGCCCAATTTATCGAGTTATAAAGTGCCTAAACCCATTTTGTAAGAGGACTGTCATGTTCAAACAATTTATAAAGAAGCGAAGCGCTGGACATTGCACAGGACAATTGTGATATAATCCGTCCATTTTCTCGGGTTATGCTGCATGTGCCCATTCCAAGAGCAACGTTGCGGCATCCAATCCTGGAAATTGCAAGTTTTGGCTTACACCACCCACACTAGACAAGAACTGGATCATCTAAGTGATCTGTTGGGAACTGAATCCCTCCAAATTGTAACAAGGTTGGACGGTTGGATATCCGAGCCTCAGGAGTCCTCCGCGATGTACAATGCGACCAGAAACTTGTTCAAATAAAACCAATCAGCAAGTCCAAGACATGTTGCAAACAAATAGCACCAAGCGAAATGTCGCCAAGTTCAAATAGAATATTTCCAGGTTCAAATAAACCAATTCCCTACCAGGTGTTGACAAAGCCCCAGATTGCGGCAAACATGCGTGACATAAAATGTGATATTGGTGGTTCTTGGCTTAGCCGCATGCCATTCCCAGTGAAATGAAATGGTTCGCAGGTACGTGCAGTTGATCAGACTGCATATCTTCTCCAAACATCATAGCTTCGTTGGCCAGAGACTGATGAATGGAGCCGTGGCCCCCTGCTAGTATTACATGTAGCCAAGGAAGTTTTACATCTTACAGATGTTTCACATACACACACGCACCAAAAAAACACCAATGTTCATCAAGACAGCAATGAAGGAGCTGAACCTCAGCTCAAGAAGTTATCCCATTGACTTCAAGACACCCACCTCAAAATATTCAAACGCATTCGACTGCCAGCTCTTTATTCCAAAATTTGATATCATTCCGGCAATTTCACTTTCTTAGGGATATTCAGCCCTACCAAAGACAGAGCATCCTGGTCAAAACATGTTTTTGGCATCGTCAGGCGCATGTCACTTCCAGTGTCCAATTTTTTGCTTGACACTGTTCATCAATTTCCCCAACCCCAGCGTATCTTTCCCACCGCCTTGCATGCGTTTCCAACGTGTTCCCATACCAAATCCTAAGTGAACCTTGCAGCGTGGTCGCCTGAAAAGCGCCGTCACCATAAACACAGATATCATAGATCACATGTATCATGCATTTTCTAAACCTACTTTATTTTGGAAGAATGCCTTTCCAGATGCTATTTCGTAGGAAAAAATGCCATTCGACTGTTTAGATTTGCTTTTTCTAACACCTCCCTTTCTAGACCACTGTCTGAAGTTAAAGACTCATGTGTTTTCGAACACATTGTGTGGATGACTCTTGAAATGCGTTCAGCCAAATCCCTTGCTGACCATTTTTCCAGGGGTTCCTTTTCTACACGTTTTGTTAGATCCGTTAGAAAATGGGGGACCCCATCCCCACCCTCCACTCTCTAGTTTGGATAGGGATATACAAACTACATTAAATATTTATGTTATATATATATACAAGTGTACAGAAGTACATATATATTATAAATATGATGTATTAACTATAGTCTACATGTATATACATATTATATTTTTCTGTGTGTTTTATTGATATTACACTTTACAAATTTTGCGACCGGGTCGGAAAGCGAACGTGTATGTAGGCGTGCGCATTTTCATGGGTATCTTGACGGCCTTTTTGACTCTGTTCAGGTGGGGTGGGATCTGGTCCAACGTTCAGTAGCACATAGTAGCACTAGCTCACAGAATCTAACAGAGTTGACACGTCTATCATGAAGCCATATGATTCATCTGATGCCTACATTGGCTGGCATCCAAATAGGAAATGACATGACATTACGCCACATACATCACACTATTCACACTCTTGGACGTTATTCTAGAGGATATCACTCTACATGATGGTACACAGAGGACCCGGTAGTCGACATAGCATTAAGCTACATGATATCACGCGCTTGGACATTACGCTAGAGCATGGTACTGTACATACGCAGGAGATGCCAGTCAAGCGAACTCAACCGACTGAAGTGAAGGAAGAAAAGGAAAGTCGTGGGAGTCCCAAGGTCATCAAACTGATGTAAAATCACATGTTTCAAAAAAAAACGGCTTCCGCTTTGGGATCCGCCAGGACATGTAAAGATGCGACTTTACCTCAGAAAACACATGGGAAATGCAAGCACACACTGGAATGTTGTCCTTGCAAAGGTGTCAAAAACAAGCAAATACATGTAAATACAACGTTTCTCAAAGACGGTGAACTCATAAAATCGTGATGACTACACGTTCAGTTCCCAATCTGGCAGGATGTTTTCCCTATATCATACATTATATTGTCGTGGTTTTTAAACATGCGCATACATGTTTAAATCTATTATTTCTAAATCGATGCCTTGTGTGATGACAGATTTCTTATCATTTCTCGATGGGAAGATGAGCCCGCTACCCTAGGAGGACCTGACACAGTTTCGCAAGATGGCGAGTGCTCCAATCCCAGTTGCTGCGGTCAAGCGAAGGGGCATGGAATCCTTGCGCGATATTTTGAACGATATGAAGGCGCAGTGATGACCCAGAAACTAGGGCCACTAGAGTCATGAGGGCTCATGTGAAATGTACAAAGCCAAATTCTGAATGAAATTCAGCACGTGTCAATGGAATGCAGGGCTAGTAGAGAGAACGGCGAAAGCATAGGCATAGTGAAAGTATGTGGATTCTTCAACATACAAGGTAGGAAAAGGGTGACAGGCATGTGAGCTAAAGTTGGATGGGTTTGCTGATGCGTCCTGAAAGGTTGCAAAGGAGGTGGTGAAGGATGGGATTCGCATCAATGTGTATGACATGCTTGAGCAGAGACGCCTTCGAAACCGTGAGAAGAAAAAAAGGCGAAAGGCGCGCAAAGCAGAGGTGGCAGAGGCGGCGGCTGCATCGAAAGCAACAGCAACGGTACAAAGCGATGAATATGTGGCCGATGCTGGCGACACTGAAGCCAGCAATTTGCATGAGATCTTAGGTTCTTGGTCATCTCAAAAAGCTGACACCGAAGAGAAGTCAAACAAGGACATTCCGTGGAAGGTCCATGTTTCCACAGATGATCGTGACTCTCAGCGAATCGACTCCTTCATGTCAACTCTTTTTCCCGACTTCAGTGACTTCCGTTCAGACACCGCCCCAAAGTCAACCATGAAAACAATGTCAACTTCGAGCGACTCGAACACCTCAAGTACCTCGAGCCATTTTGATTCGAGCCACCCGAGTCACTTTGTCACTTCGAGCGAGGGGCAAGCGAACCCGTGGCCATTTACCGATGCGGAGGAGAGCAGTGATGATGAGGATATGTCGGATATTGTGGCGGTAAAGCCGGAGGTGAGGCGTTTCGAAATTCCATATCATACTCAGGCACCACTCCAGGCACCCAGCGCCAAATTGAAAACAACGAAATCCTCTAAGATTGAGAAATTTCCTGGTCGGATTTCTGGTGATGCCTCTATTTTGCGCCGGGAGACAAGGTGCCTTGAAGATTCTTGAAGCATTTTGATAGTCTATGTTTATCTACGCTCTCTTATGCCGATGTATGGCAATCATGTTTCAGTTTGTTTAAAGTGAGAAGTTAGCGGCAGTTAGCGCTATACTTTGAACTTTATATGCTGTCACCTTCGACTGCCACTCCAAGGGATTTCATTCATTTACAAATGGAATCTAGTGGGTGGGATCTATTGGGATCTGTGGATGTTTGAACTGAAGACTGCTCCCAGCGGATTGAGCTGCAAAGTGCATCAAAGTACATCAAAGTATTGTATATCCGTGGTCTGTGCCACAAAGGCCCAAAGGTGACATCCTTTATACAGAAGACGACGTCATGTCCCCTGCAGACTATGCTGCCGGCTTCCGGCGCTGGGCCCCAGAAGCACCCTCTGAGGCTGGGGCTTTAATTGCAGAGGCTCGGAAACGCTATGAACGGGAGCCTCTCGGCTGAGAATCGAAGAAAAAATGGCAATTGCGGCAAGATCTTCACCTTCACCTGTGTCCAAGTTTTATCCTGCTCTGTTCCCCTCCCCTCAATGGGACGGTGATTAAGAGTGATCATTACATCGTATTGGCCAATCTCACCATGACAAAGACTGCACTGACTAATGCAGCGTTCAAACCACACTGACTACCTGGCAAAACATTGCGGGGCTGTGCCAAATCATGATCCGGGTTCTCCAAATGGGGATCACTGCGGGTTCTGGTTTGTGCATGCAAGGTTTAGTCTTGTACTGTACTCTTTTGATCTCTTTTGCTAGTACTGCTACTGTAGTAGTTGATATCCGAGAGGAGCCCAACTGGCTGGAAGTGCGCAGGCTGTCCAATCATTTAAATTCTGTGCGTAGTTGTCATGACAGCGTCACTTTTGTAATTGACCGAATAGCAAAGATCGATGCTGAGGTGGTCAATGGAATTGGAAGATGTAGATTTTGCACGTGGTGGTGCACCAGATGCTGGCAGCCTTCGCAAGAGAAAGGAATCGAAGGAATCCCAGGACTTCCTGTAAATTCTGCATTTGTGCTGGAATTTGTGTGTGGAAGTTCCAGAAGAGATTGCGGAAAAAAAACACTGTTGGTTGCTCTAAGTCTAAGTGTAACTGTTTTGTTTAAGCCAGCCAACCTGGCTTCTCCAAATCTGTCTTTGCGACACTCAACTCAACAACTTAGGAAGCTCGTTCAAGTGCAGCGTCAACGTAGCTTGTGCACAAACCTGCTATTAATTAAGCTTCGGTTCCAGCTGATTAAACTTCGGAGGTGAGTGGTTCACATTGACAGCATTTGACAGCTCATTCAATACAAACCTTGATTCTGATCTAGCCCTAGCAGAAGACAAGGATCTCAATCTTTGATGCTTTGGAAATGATGTGCACGCTGTGACTACAGCATTCTTGCTGCTCATGTAACATGTTTCTGGTCGGCACCTGTGTTGTAATTCCGGTTGTGGATTTGTTCGTCCTGAATACAGTGGAGATGAATACAGGCGCGGTGATTTGCAATTCATGCGGACATTCTCATCTCAACTGGCCTGGTTTCATGTTGGTTTCCATGTCCGACATGTCCACGTGACAGGAGATGTTCCCGAAGATGCCTTTCATCACGCACAAGGGGGACAAAGAAATCCCCAAGGGTCATGCGAAATGGACCGCACCCACTTGCTTCACTATTCTTTGTCATTCCTTGTTACCTTTTCTAATGCCTGCTGCTTGCTGCTAATTTGTCAAAATTTGTTTTCTTGGTGCTAGTACGTGAGACTTATTGCTTCTTGTGGTGTGCCATGAGGACTGTTTTGGGCAGACCACCATCCCGGATCTTAAAAGAAAAGAGACCGATGAATATCGTGAAAGCTTTGGGTCTAAAGCATCGGCGAGGGCGGCGGCGGAACTTGGGATCTAATCTGGACTGGGATGAGGCCAAAGAGAACCTTGGCTCTTCGGGGAGGGAAGGTGACGGAGATACAGCTGAGTGAGCATTTTCACATAAAAATATCATTAAATCCAAAATAGCTGTCACTGTGTTGTTTTATCTGTTTTATAGGTTTTTGAACTCAGCCACTGCTGATAGACGGTTTCCAATCCATATTACATACCAGTATACAACTCACACATTTGTACTACCTGAACCCATTTGTATATGTTTTTGTTCGGGGTTGGATTCTAAGATTCCTACTCGACCACATGGGCACAAGTTAAAAGCGTTTGAAATTCTGATTTGTTTGGCATAGCAAGTGAGCCAGGAGCCAATTGCGAGGTACGGTGACCAAGTGATACAAGTTGCATCAAATTCTTCTGAGCACGCAAAAATTGATCGACCCAATGTGCGGTCGTTTGCAGCTTTTTGCTCTTGTTTTGCTTTTTTTTTTGGCTCGCTTTGCGGCTTTCAATTTGTACACCTTAAATCCCCCCACCAAAGAAATAACATGATGCTTTTTGGGCCAAGCCATTTTGGCTGAGTCAAGATTGATTAGCTTAAATAGCTTTGCAGGGGCCATGCACCATGCAAACATGAAAACACCATATGAATATGAATTTCAAAGGTTCGTGCGTTTGGCATGTTGTAGGAATGCGTCTTCGGTTTTAGGAAACGTGGTGCGAACTGCAAATGCACACAAAAACTCTATATATAATAACATGTTTTAGCGATATGTGCTGGAGAGGTTTGTGGTTTCACGTGCTGCGTTTTTTGCCCGTTGAGCATGTAGATACATTATGATACATTGATGTATTCTCAGCAACTTGCTGATCTGAGATGGCGATGGAGAGAGATTCTCAGCAACTTGTTGAGTTGAATGATGTTGAATGTCCTTTTCTCCTGCAACAATATTGCTATGCCATGCTATGCCATGCTATGCCATGCTATGCCACCCTACAAGCTGAGGAAATGGATGAGCTGGTATGACAAAAATAAATCTCGCCAATGGCGCAAGATTGACCTAGCGGACTCGCCGAAGAAAAGCGATGTGGACGCCGTGTACGATGGACATCAAGAACGTCGAAAGAAGCGATTGGCTCAGATGAGAGCAGAAGTCAAACACAGCGGTGGCAGATCACGTGACCACACTGGAACGCAAGATGAAGCAGCATTACCAGAATGGGCCTATAGAGAGGGAAACTAACCAAGAAGCTACATAAAGCTACAGATTCTATGCGTGGGGTAAGTTTTATTCTGCAGCTGTAGTGCCGAAACAGGCACAAGCTGAATTGTCGAAGATGTTGCAAGTTTCTTGCATTGACATTTGCACCCGGGAATGCCTGGGGCCTGGGAAGAAAGCACGACTGCTCTGCGCTGCACTTTGAATTTTGCTCTAGGGTAAATGCTGAGCTTGGCTTCGAGTACACCGCTTTGGTACTTTACACAAACAATCATTTTTCCGAGGGGCAGCTGTTCAATCAGGTCACGCCGTGGATAGCAGCCTGTGGGCCGCAGGCATGATCAACATTATCTTCATCATCATCGTCGTCGTCGTCGTCATCATCATCGTCATCATCGTCGCAAGTGAAGCGTCACGAAGCATCAAAGTCATGACGCAAGTGCAAGCGCACGTTAACATGCCACACCCCGACCCCAAAACACCCCACCCCATCCGTCACGAAGCATCAAAGTCATGACGCAAGTGCGAGCGAACGTCAACATGCCCCACCCCACCCCACCTCAACCAAGACAAAAAACCGAAAAATGAGCTTTCACACACAGGCCGCGAGGCACGGCGCCAGCTTCAATCAATAGGCCCCTTCAAACTGGTAGATAGAGACTCACCCTGACAGAATGAAAGCCGCATTAGGCACCAAAACGCAATGTGGCAAAGTGCAGGTTTTGCCGAATCGCGAGATTTCTGAAGCGATTTTTGGCTCAGCCTCGATTTCTGACTGCTTCACAAAGGCCCATACGCAGTGGCTGGTTTGCAAGCACCCCAATGATCACACGGAAAGTGCAAGTCCAGTTTCAAACATGGACTAAAACAAATATGTTCTTGATTTTTGGCACGTTTCAGGAATTTCAGAGCACAGATGGTCTTTGAAATTTGAACCATCAAACGCTCTTCGTTTGAATCCATTGGGTGGTTTTAATATGTTATATAATGTTATATATATATAATTATATATAATTATGCCACTCATGTTGCCTTATATACAGAGTAAGCAGTCAACCGCATTACAGCAAGACCATGCAGAACTACGCAAGACTGTTCAAAGCCACCATCGGAAGCATCAGATCTTGTTCGAGCATGCTGTGCCTCCAAGGTCATGAGCGACGTCGCCAACGTGCCCACCACCACCACCAACTCTAACCCCATGTCTCCAAAGGCGAGCTGGTTTGCATTGGCTTGCATTGGCTTGCAACGGCTTCCCGGCTTGTACAACCTTGGAGGCGTATCACCGTGCCGGTTGTGCCATGCTGGTGCCATGCATCGCAGTGATGCAAAATGCGGTGCAATTTTGGCACCTTTGGCATCCCTCGTTTTTCTTTGATTTTCATATCGCTTGTCTCATTTTGTCTCCCTCGAGCAGGAAGGGTACTTGGCTGAGCCCATGAAGGTGTTTCCGACGGCCGCATCTGGAGGCTGCGGTCATATCCAGCACCGACAGTGGAAACATGAACAGTCTTCAAACTTTTCAGATGTTTCAAATGTTTCAGAGGGACAGGACGTCTTTCCATGAAAGTTGAGGCATGCAGTGCAGCCGGTACCGATGCTCTTTCTTTACAAAACTGTGCGATATGCATCCATATATGTATACTTTCCAGCCCCAGACTTTGTCAACGGGTTGAACATTGTGACTACTACTGGTATGAGGCATTTGCATGCATTTTCATGGATTTGCATAGATTCATGCAGCCAGGTAGCAAAATGCGATCAACCGCACCTGTGTTCCTCCCCATGCAACTTGCCTGAGAAGTTTGGGTAAGACATTGGTGAGCCGAAGGCCTTAGACCGCAAATGCAATTATATATCCTTTCTTTTCACATGTTGTTGCCGATGCTTGCCTTTCAGTTTTACTACTCAAGGCAAATGCCAGAGAAGAAGCTTCACTTTGAGGTCGGCTGGACTTCATTCGGTCAATTTTCACTTCAAGTGCCTAAATTCGAGGTACTTTGCCATGTAAGGCCATATTTTGCAGAATAGGGAGTATTTTTGTTATATGTTAATATAATATTAGTACCATTCTTTTTTTTCTTGTTTATTAAGATTATTATTAATATTTTTTGTTATATTTATTATTAGTATTGTTACTATATTTTAATTATATATTGTATCAGTGTTGTTATATTATGGTTACTGTTATTCATGTTATTATTATCATACTTAAATATTCTTTAAGTATAGGCTTCATTTCGACCTTAATTACATACCTTAATTCATTAGTTTAGTGACGCGAAATGGCCCTTCACGAATGGTTCGTTGGCGGTTTATTGAGGTGAATGCATGTGAATGCTGCAGTTCCTTGTTCCAACTCTGCTTGCACATGCACAAATGAATCAGAACGATCATGAGATGGCAATGTTCCTCACTTCGCGATGCATCCGTACGTAAGAGCTGGCGATTCAACTCAATTTTGTCGGCTTCACCCAGTCAAGCGCCAGCCCGGCTGCCCCGACCCATTCATGATTTGAAGGTTTCTTTGCTGGGCTTGAACCATTTGTGCAAGACACTGCAAGACACTAACATTGGCCAATACTCACAGTCTTTATATCCTTCAAAAATCTTCAAATGCCTGGGGCTGCGTACATTCGTATTCTCCCTTGACTTGCCACATGCGCAGGAAGAAGATATGGCCTCGCCAACTCATAAGGATCCTGGAAGTCCTGGATCAGCTCCACGGCTGTCAACGGAGTTAGACGGAGTTAGATAATTTGGGATGATTTGGGATGTAATTGTTGAGTGTTTCCTGGCAAGGGACATATAGGGATATATAGGGACATAATTACAAAGATTGCATGAAATTGAGTCGTTGCCTAGTTTCAGCTTTATGTAAGGAGTGGGTGATGGTGTTACCATGTTTTTTTCCGCAACTGCGCTTCTTTGCGAAAGCCACTGTTACCCTTTCACTAGGCCGCCCCTTGTTTTGAAATCTCTCAGTGAGACAAAGTGAGACTGCCATGCGCAGGTGATGAGCCGCAATGGGGTCCGGATACATTTTCCACCAGGTGCGGCAAGTGCAGAAGGTAGAAGTGACATGAAGTGACTTCGAGTGGCACTGTATCAATCTACGTCAGTCTAAATAATTCACCCAATCTAATTAATCTAATTCAATCAGCATCCCATCTAGTTCAATCTATATCAGCATCCAATCTAATTCAATCCAGTTCAATCTACTCCAATCTATATCCGCTTGGCCATTATTGAAGTTTGCATGCTGCCCTTATTTGCCTTTGCTGCACCATTGCAGGCTTGGCGCCTCCCGAGGATACCCCCAGTCATGGCTCAGCACTTCATGCGCAAGGCAACTGAACCTCAGCTGCAGCTTCTGACAGTTTTCTTGGTTCTTCGGAGTTCTTCGTATCATTTCTTATCTGCGATTACCTGTATCTTGGAGTACTGCAATTGTTCCCGTTGTCTTGGCCCGTTTAGTATTGCAAAATCATACAAACTCTAAATCTAGGCAGTGGGTTGCCAAGGCAAGCCCTGCGCTTGGTATTGGAAGCCTGGCTCTTGTCAGAATGGCAACATGGCCTGCGCTTGTAGCCTTGCAACCTCAAGCCTCAACCATTGGCCACTTGGAGTCTTAGAGTCTCGTATTTAAGCCAAGTATCGAATCTGAGGTAAAGAGTGCCTTCATTGCCATTTGTGCCCTAAAGATGAGCTGAAGTCTCGCAAGAAGGCGAAGTGTCTTGACAGCGTTTCATCCATCAGATCATCAATTTCTGAATATGTCTAATTGCATAGCCATGAATGACATGGTATGTTTCAACTCTTGAATTATATTCATCATCATCCATGTCAGATCATTCCTACAAATCGAACACTGATACATACAGTAGCCACTAATACTAGAAGAAGCTCTGGCCACAAGCATGAAAGGCTAGATCATCTTAGATGTTAGGTCTGTCATTGCATGTTTCAGCATTCTTTGTTCCCCCTTCTGCCTCCCTTTCCTCCATCAGTGTCCGTTGGTGTTGATAACTAACACGATGTGATAATTTGTATGGATGATATGCGTGGATTTATTTTTGTGCATGTTTGAGCCGCCAACTCCAACTCCCCAGGTCCGCATTTATGCGACTGGGCTTCGGCCTGAGATACCTAGTTACTTGCAACATTGTCACCAGGTCCACTGCAACTGTGCTCTTATGATCTCTTATGTACCATCAGGCTCGCAAAAGCCATTCCCTTTTGCATCTTTGTGCGAACCATTGTGAGGGACAAGAACCCCACGCAAATGGATCATGATCAAGCAGCATTAATAAACAAGTCAGCTCTTCCAAAAGGTCTGACATCGCCAAAGCCAGCAGCAGAGGAACGAGCTCAACTTGCTCTGAGCCACCCAGCTTTGAATTGGTCAAAACATGTCAAAACTTCGAAAATATGAACCTCTACTAAGACATACTAAGACTAAGACTAGTACATCATGTGGCATTGTGTGGTATTATGTGGCATCGGCATCTTCTTCATGCTATGTACCCACGTCTTTTCGCATGTCTTGACGTCTCTGGTGATCATGGCTTAAATGTCTTTCAGCACTTTGCGGGTTGTGGAACGCCCATTCCACCTACTACGCTGAACAGCTTCAGGTACATTCTGCTTTAATGAACAGGTGCGGGCATATTTCAGCATATGTCAAGAATCAATTAGCTATCTCGGTGCCGCTGTTGATTTCGCTACCTTTCAAGCGTGTCCCTAAGCCCTGACCTGCGAGGCAGAAGTGAATTCTGAACAAGGAGCAGCTTTGTAGCTGGAGCACTGGAGCACGACCTTTATTTGACATCTTTCATGCCGCGTTACTTGTTTTTTGACATTGTTCATGCTACGTTACTTATGTAGTTGGAGGCACACGCCCTTGGCGGTTTTTTACATTTTTGTAATTTCTGGGGTTGGGGGGTGGGGGAGGTGAAATAACGTTCTTGTCGCGCGCTTCTTTGTTTTGTTCTAACATGTTCTTGGAACTCCAGACACGCTCTTGCTGCTACGCTTCAAACATGCTCTCGGACCTTCAGACACGCTCTTGGCGCTACGCTTCTTAAAATGTTCTTGGAACTTCAGACACGCTCTTGATGCTACGCTTCTTAAAATGTTCTTGGAACTTCAGACACGTTCTTGATGCCACGCTTATAACATGTTCTTGGAACTTCAGACATGCTCTTGATGCTACGCTTCTAACATGTTCTTGGAACTTTAGACACGCTCTTGATGCTACGCTTCTAACATGTTCTTGGAACTTTAGACACGCTCTTGATGCTACGCTTCTAACATGTTCTTGGAACTTCAGACACGCTCTTGATGCTACGCTTCTAACATGTTCCTGGAACTTCAGAAACGCTCTTGGTGCTACGCTTCTTAAAATGTTCTTGGAACTTCAGACACGCTCTTGATGCTACGCTTCTTGACATGTTCTTGGAACTTCAGACACGCTCTTGATGCTATGCTTCTTGACATGTTCTTGGAACTTCAGACACGTTCTTGATGCTACGCTTCTTAAAATGTTCTTGGAACTTCAGACACGTTCTTGATGCCACGCTTCTTAAAATGTTCTTGGAACTTCAGACATGCTCTTGATGCCACGCTTATAACATGTTCTTGGAACTTCAGACATGCTCTTGATGCTACGCTTCTAACATGCTCTTGGAACTTCAGACATGCTCTTGATGCTACGCTTCTAACATGCTCTTGGAACTTTAGACACGCTCTTGATGCTACGCTTCTAACATGTTCTTGGAACTTCAGACACGCTCTTGATGCCACGCTTCTAACATGTTCCTGGAACTTCAGAAACGCTCTTGATGCTACGCTTCTTAAAATGTTCTTGGAACTTCAGACACGCTCTTGATGCTACGCTTCTAACATGTTCTTGGAACTTCAGACACGCTCCTTGATGCTACGCTTCTTTAAAATGTTCTTGGAACTTTAGACACGCTCTTGATGCTACGCTTCTTAAAATGTTCTTGGAACTTCAGACACGTTCTTGATGCTACGCTTCTAACATGTTCTTGGAACTTCAGACATGCTTTTGATGCTACGCTTCTAACATGTTCTTGGAACTTTAGACACGCTCTTGATGCTACGCTTCTAACATGTTCTTGGACTTTCAGACACGCAGATGATGTGCAAAAGAAAAGTAGTTTTGTGAAATTCCAAAACCCTGATTTTTACACCTAAGATATCAAAATCGATACGGCACCACAACGCCAGACACTTTTTTGAGATTTCAAAATGCAGATTGTACCACGGCCAATTAAAGGTCGTGCACCTTGTAGTTACTTTGTTGTATTCTTTGCCATGAGCCTGGCAGACTGGCAATTGATGTGTATATTAAAATTTATGGAAATGTTAATGTTATGTATCTTATTTGTGTTATTATTTTTTTAATGCATGTATGTATGTAGTTTATGTAATGTGTACAATGCATGTGCTGCATGTAATGCATGTAGTGTATGTACTGCATGTGTAATGTATGCGATGCATGTAATGGATGCAAGTAATGTATTCAATGGGTTCAATGTAATGTATTTTCTGTAGTCTATGTAATGTAAAGTGTCAGATGTAAAATGCAAAATGTTCTGTGTAATGTATTGTGTAATACGTATGCAATACAATATGATATAATTTCATGTAATTTAATTTAATATGATATACTATAAAATATTGTAGTTTAATATATATATATATATATTAATTTAATATAATATTATATATTAATTTAATATAATATTATATATTTTAATTGAATATAATATGATAGAATTTAGTATAATATTTTTTTGTTAATATACTATAATATAGTATAATAAAATATTTATCTATTTCTTTAATGAAATAATTCTATATGTAGCGCAAAGTAAAGTGAGTAAGTTCCTATGCATGCATGTTGTGTTCTGTTATGTTATGTATGTTTTGTATTGTACCGTATTGTATCGTAATTGGTACTGTCACCGTACTGTTTTTGTTGGTGTTATTGCTATTGTTATTGGGTTGTAATGGAATTTACGTATGTGCGCGTCGCGCTTTCTGTTTGGTGCTGCTACAAGATTCTCGCAGATACTGATGGTATATCCTGGAACACAGCGGAACGGATCGAGAATGGTGGATGAATGCAGCAATGCAAGCCGAGGGCAGAGCCAGCGCTGAAAAACCGACCTCCTGGGAGCTTCAACATGCCTCCACTTGCATGCTCGTCCCATGAGAGGATCGACAGCAGCTGCCACTTCAGAATCTGACATCACCACGCCAAGGACGCATATGGCAGCACAGGCAGGATGTTGTAGATCCTTGTTCTCAAACCTGTTGCAAACCACCTCTTGGGATAATGTAGGTATATACTTGCTCTATAGCTTCGTGCTGTGTAGACGTTGGCATGTTTCCCTATTTTTGCTTGTGCTATTCCAGGGTGCCTTGAAATTGCAAGGCTCAAATTGCAAAGCCGGCGAGCGAAGGGAGCATCCTTCACGGCACAGGCACCGTCTATATTTAATCTAGGCTCAGGGTTTGTCCAGAGCACTCCTGTGTTTCTACACTATTTGCTTTCATGTGGCTCTTCCATGCGTTCTGAGTCTCATATGCATGGCCTTTAGAATCCAAGTCCAACCGCAAAAAATGACACAAAAGGAGGGAGGGGGAGAGAGAGAGAGAGAGAAAGGAAGAGAAAGGAAGAGAAAGGAAGAAGAGAAAGGAAGACAAAGGAAGAGAAAGGAAGAGAAAGATAGAGAAAGAAAGAGAAAGAAAGAGAAAGAGAGAGAGAAAGGAAGAGAAAGGAAGAGAAAGAAAGAGAAAGAAAGGGAAAGAAAGAGAGAAAGAGAAAGAGAGAGAAAGGAAGAGAAAGAAAGAGAAAGAAAGAGAAAGAAAGAGAAAGAAAGGGAAAGAAAGAGAAAGAAAGAGAACGAGAGAGAAAGGAAGAGAAAAAAAGAGAAAGAAATAGAAAGAAAGGGAAAGAAAGGGAAAGAAAGAGAAAGAAAGAGAAAGGAAGAGAAAGAGAGAGAAACAAAAGAAAGGAAGAGAAAGAAAGAGAAAGAAAGAGAAAGAAAGAGAAAGAAAGAGAAAGAAAGAGAAAGAAAGAGAAAGAAAGGGAAAGAAAGAGAAAGAAAGAGAAAGGAAGAGAAAGGAAGAGAAAGGAAGAGAAAGGAAGAGAAAGGAAGAGAAAGGAAGAGAAAGGAAGAGAAAGGAAGAGAAAGAAAGAGAAAGAAAGAGAAAGAAAGGGAAAGAAAGAGAAAGAAAGAGAAAGAAAGGGAAAGAAAGAGAGAGGAAGAGAAAGGAAGAGAGACAGAGACGAAGAAGAAGAAGAAGAAGAAGGGGAAGGGGAAGGGGAAGGGGAAGCGAGAGAGGGGAGCTAAACATTCTAAACACCCCGTGTGCGGAAACCTTTGATCAGATTGAGGTGAGTGTCGCCCCTGCGCATGGTTCTGGAAGCCTACAGGGTGCTTGAACGGTGCAGAGTGCAGACACTGCCACGATTGCCCACCTGGTGAGGTGACATCGAGGGTTTTGCAGTTTTGAATCAGCCCTTGGAAGCCTTGTGATTGCAAGAGCAGGAGATGCAGAAACATGTAAGAAACATTGGGCGGAAGATATTTGCAGATGCGAATGAAAAGGTGGACACCGAACAGCAGTGAAAGAAACAATTACAATCTGAAAGGCAGGGATAGAGAGGCGACAGGCCAATCAGAAGAGGCTCAAGCAGCTATAAGATTTGATATGAACTGATTATACAGGTCCTTTTGAAAGTGCTGCAGCAAATGAAGGTGAAATCTCGGAAGAAGGGCAAGACGGTAGCGCTGCTGAGGGATGTGGAGGGGTGTGTGGGCTGGGTAGTCCCCAATTGTTAGGGCCGATTTGAACTCAACAGATCGACGATGGAAGGCGTGGTATGGGATTGTGGCTGTCCAACTGGTGGCGGTGTGATACTGTCACAGTACAGTATTCAATCACGTTATTTGATCTAGGTCTTGAGCGTGGGTTCTAGGTCTTTTGTACTGCAAGGTCAATTCACACAACATGACGTGGCCGTCATGGCGGGACATGCTTAACTGCGGAATCCTGTAGGTGGATGTTTGCAACGTTTGTAGGCGGACGGGAGCCGACTCCAGCGTGAATGATCTTCAAAACTCTAAGCGTCGTTCCATTTTTTGGCAGTGACAATTTGAGCATTGCACCGAGGCCATGCTACGACTTGGCTTAGCAACGCCCAAGGCTGCTGGTGACAAGGCAGGTGTGATACTGCGTTCAGAGGCATTGTTTGTAATCCAGTTGCCAACTGCTTTGTACATTTTATGACGAGGTCATGTTGATACTGCTACCCCTTGTCACCTTGATGCATCTTGATACACGTGATACGTTAACATTTGATATACAATAATATACCATTACTAGGTACTAGGCACTGCTACTGCGCTACTGCTACTGCGCTACTGCTACTGCGCTACTGCTACTGCGCTACTGCTACTGCGCTACTGCTACTGCGCTACTGCTACTGCGCTACTGCTACTGCGCTACTGCTACTACTAGATCCTGCTACTGCTGCTGCTGCTACTGCTACTCCTGCTACTGTACTACTGCTACTGCTACTACTGCTACTACAGTTCTACATTACCTGGATCCTGAGTACCAGCCTTGCCTTTTCCAGGGTGCAGGCAAGTCTCAATATGGCAACACTATGCAACACTCACATCTTGCATCATCTTGCAGAAAGAATCAGGCTGGCTTCATGAATTACATGGAGCACTGAGTTCTTTGAAAGAACTGGGCCTAGGACATCAAGCGGAGGCCGACGATGAACCTGTTGGAAGATGTCGGAAGTGAGTACTCACAAAATCCCACATAGTTGCGCTGTTTCATGGCCATATGTTGAGCAAAATTCAACAAAATTGGTGCTGTCGTTTTGCAAGTGTGTCAAAGAGTCAAGTGTGAAACGCCTTAGCCTTAGTAAATAGCGAAATTACATGCGAATTAAATCTAATCAGAAGCGCCTTAGACTTATAGAATTATTGCGTGTCAAAATCCAGTACCTTGGTGTGGTCCTTGTAAAACGGCAAGCGGAATGCTTTAGAAAACTGTTTGCATATGTTTAGTTTCCCTTTTTTTGTGAAGCGGATCCTGGGAACACAAATTGCATGCCGGGCGCGGCATTTTGCGTGGCAGGCGCATCGCTGAGGCTCCGGCGTAGGGATTCGTGGTCTGGGACATGTCCAAGAGCGATTACAAGACCCGTCCAAATTCATCCAAATCCCAAAGATCTTCTACAAGAATGTCTGAGAATAATTCAAGAATGTTTGACAAGATCTGACAAGAGTGTCCCACATGTCCAACTGGTTGACATACTTTTTTTCATAGGTAAGGTTTTGGCTCCATTGGGGTGCCCCCCGCGTGAACCCCATTCGGAGCGCATAGCCATAGCAGGCTAGGTGCCCGCGGGATTTCTACGTGTCAGCCATCGACTCTCTGGCCTGCCGAATCCCGGGGAATTGCACAGGGCTCTCTGGTTCTGCAGGTCGCCTCAACCTGATTCTGGCCCTGGTGTGAATTTTTATTGCGCAACTGAACTGGTGCAACCCTGGTTGTGGCAATCGATCAATTTTGACTTATTCTTGCGCAACTGAACTGGTATGCCCTGGCTGTGGCTTTTTTTACAGATTTTTATGTGCATTTTCCTTGTACTGTTGTTGGTTTTTCAGCTACAATGGCTTCATCGTGGACTTTGCGGCGGAAACAGATGCGTTCTCGTCCCCTTGCCCGATTTCTTTGGTGGCAGATTCGGATTGGTCATCGGACTGGCAGTCTTTCAACCTTGTTGTGGATCAAACAGGTCTTGAATTGCCACCACTCCAGAGACCCAGCCTACCTGAGATGCATCGACAAGTGGACACAGAAGCTTACAATGATTCAACACATTGCCACCGCTGCGGAGCACGTTGGGATGTGGTCGGAGATGCTGCGGATGCTGCTTACAACCAATGGACAGGTTGGGATCGCAGCGGATCAAGTTATTATCAAGGGCAGAGGGCACAATGGCCCAAAGCGGCGCGGCAAATGGAAATGGGAAGGCAAGGGCAAAAGCCCCCGACCCAGGCAGAGGAATGCCGAGCAGAAGCAAGACACACCCAGGAAGCAGGAAGCCGAACAATCGCAGCTGATGCGAGCACCAGCTCCGACCTCTATGGCCGCAGGAACTACATGTATGCAAGCTGCACAGCAGATGGCACCAGTGGTGGCTCCTCTGGTTGCAACGGCACCAGCAGCTCCTGCCGCTTCCAGTTGTGCCCCACCTCCAGAATACAAGCCTTTGATCGACTCCCTGAAAAGAAACCAAAGCACAGTGCCACCACCAGGAGGACGTGTTGATGATGACCTGCTTTCTCGTCCGCAAGCAGTTGCACTTTTGCAAACAGGACCACCCTTGCTTGCAGACCTTGGACCATCCATGCATACTGAAGACCAACCACGGTTCATTCAAGTGCTCTATGAACGATGGGTTCGTGATGCTAGACGTGGAGCAGGTTCTTTTGACGGGCTTCTGGGGGTCACCACTTGGTATATAGATGATACAGACATGCCTTACAATGACCAATCTAGACCAGTGCTCTTAGGAGATGATTTCCACCAGTGCATCGAAGAATTTCGCAGAGCGTGGCATGATTTGGAAGATGCAAGCAGTGAGATTGATTTTGCATTTGGCTCACCAACACCTGCTAGCAGCCCATTGGAATGTATCCCAATGTTGCTCTACCAACACATCCCTCCGGAGCAGCGCGGTATTGTTGTCACGAGGACAGCCATGTACCGCTGCCACTGTGATCAATCACTATGCTGATCGGGATGCCATTATTGATTCAGCTCGCCGGACAAACTTGGAGCCTCTGCAGGTGTACATTGCCGGGTCTGGATGGGAAGTCTTGAAATCCTTGGTGACCGCATACTGGAGGCCCAGCATGGACTCATTGTGAATGTGCACATCTATCGACCGTTCCTTTCTACATGGGATGAACATGGCCAGGATGAGCAAAACTTGCTACAGTTGGGTGAAATTCTCCGCACACAACAATCCAGGCAACAGGATGCACCAATAGCAGATGTCACAACAGATAACTCTACAGGATCCAATTCCACCTCACAGGTTGGCATGAAGCAGACTTGTGCCTCTATGGAATGGTATGATTCATTTTTCATCTTGCCCATGTTTGACATTGAGGTGCAGCTCCAAGGATCTGCTCAGTGGTACCCGAACACATTACGATGGATTCGAGGTCCCTGGTATGCATGTGATGGTAATGTTGCCAGAGTGAGAATCTACTATGACGGGTCCTTCCTGCCTGACACAGGTCAGATTGGGTTTGCGGCTGCAGCTTTTGTCCTCATGGAGCATGTGGAGCAGAGACATTTGCTTTACCACATGGATCTTATCAAGCAGAGGTCTACGCGGCCAATTTCGCTACCAAGATGATGTATGATTTGTGCAAGGTTTTGCGAGAGGTTTTTCACTCCATTCCTATCTGTGAAATGGTCTCTGGCTCCATTACAGTGGGACGGAAATCTGAAGGCCTTTGGAAGGCCCAGCGTGCTATCCATGTGTGTCACCTTCTACGCAGTGTCTTCCGGCTCTGTGAAGGACGATTTTGGTGTAACGGTGGAACATGTTTCAGCCCAGGACATGCAGGGGAGCCTGGGAATGAATTGGTGGACACCCTAGCGCGATGTGCCGCATATGGTCACCCGCTACAAAATTGCCCAATAGACTGGCTAAGACAAAAAATTGTCTAATAGTCAGATTTTTAAAATTTGTCTTAGACAAATTTTTGCTCGACAAATTTGTCTAAGACACGAGTCTTAGACAAATAAATTTGTCTAAGTCAGATTTTTTGCCAATCCTCCATGAGGCGTGTGTTTTGTGAAACTGCCTTCAAACTACCTCATGTTTTAAAGGGAAACTTCCTCACTTTTTTGGTGATTTTTGGGGAAACTGCCTCACTATTTCTCTTACTTTTTGATACTTTTTGCACA
>Ga0126342_10003295_pt1 | contig 26536 bp, 23 predicted proteins | sample Cyp1metagenome_FD_92528 | JGI IMG/M metagenome (GOLD analysis project Ga0126342, IMG submission 92528) | Coral microbial communities from Lord Howe Island, Old Settlement Bay, Australia - Cyphastrea 1 metagenome | ecosystem: Host-associated > Invertebrates > Cnidaria > Coral ...
CCCTATTTATTTCCCTATTTTTGCCCTATTTTTTCCCGTATTTATTTCCCTATTTATTCCCTATTCATTTCCCTATTTATTTCCCTATTTTTTTCCCTATTTATGTTCCTATGTATTTCCCTATTTTTTCCCGTATTTATTTCCCTATTTATTTCCCAATTTATTTCCCTATTTCTTCCCTATTTATTTCCCTATTTATTTCCCTATTTTTTCCCTATTTATTTCCCGTATTTATTTCCCTATTTAGTTCCCTATTTATTTCCCTATTTTTTCCCTATTTATTTCACTATTTATGCCCCTAATTATTACCATATTTATTTCACTATGTATTTCCCTATTATTTCCCTATTTATTTCCCTATTTATTCTCTATTTATTTCTCTATTTAGTTCCCGATTTATTCCCTATTTTTTCCCGTATTTATTTCCCTATTTTTTCCCGTATTTATTTCCCTATTTTTTCCCGTATTTATTTCTCTATTTATTTCCCTATTTATTTCCCTATCTATTGCCCTATTTTTTCCCCATTTATTTCCCAATTTATTTTCCTATTTATTTCCCTAGTTGTTCCCTATTTATTTTCCTATGTATTTCCCATTTTTTTCCCTATTTATTTCCCTATTTATTGCCCTATTTATTTCCCCATTTACTTCCCGTATTTATTTCCCTATTTTTTCCCTATTTATTTCCCTATTTATTTCCCTATTTATGTCCCTATTTTTTTCCCCTATTTCTTCCCTATTTCTTGCCCCATTTTTTCCCTAATATCCCTATTTTTTACCTATTTATTTCCCCTATTTGTTCCCTATTTTTCCCCTATTTATTTCCCTATTTATTTCCTAATTTTTCAACTATTTATTTACCTATTTAAAATTCCTTTAGCTTTTCAGTATTTTTTCCCTAGTTATTCCCCTATTTTTTCCCTATTTATTTCTCTAGTTATTTCCCTATTTATTTCCCTATTTTTTTCCCTATTTATTTCCCTATTTATTTCCCTATTTATTTCCCTATTTTTTCCCTATTTTTTTTCCTATTTATTTCCCTATTTTTTCCTTATTTATGTCCCTATTTATTTACCTATTTATTTCCCTATTTAGTTCCCGTATTTATTTCCCTATTTTTTCCCGTATTTATTTCCCTATTTTTTCCCGTATTTATTTCTCTATTCATTTCCCTATTTTTTCCCCTATTTATTTCCCTATTTTTTTCCTTATTTTTCCCGTATTCATTTCCCTATTTATTTCCCTATTTTTTTCCCTATTATTTCCCTTTTTTCCCCTATTTATTTCCCTATTATTTCCCTATTTATTTCCCTATTTATTTCCCTATTTTTTCCCTATTTATTTTTTCTATTTATTTCCCTATTTTTTCCCGTATTTATTCCCCTATTTATTTCCCAATTTATGTCCCGTATTTATTTCCCTATTTATTTCCCTATTTATTTCCGTATTTTTTCCCTATTTTTTCCCTATTTATTTCCCTAATTTATTTCCCTATTTATTTCCCTATTTTTTCCCTATTTATTTCCCTATGTTTTTCCTATTTTTTCCCCTATTTATTTCCCTATTTATTTCCCGTATTTATTTCCCTATTTATTTTCCTATTTATTTCCCAATCTTTTCCCTATTTATTTCCCTATTTAGTTCCCGTATTTATTTCCCTACTTTTTCCCGTATTTATTTCCCTATTTTTTCCCGTATTTATTCCCCTATTTATTTCCCTATATATTTCCCTATCTTTTCCCTATGTATTTCCCCATTTATTCCCCTATTTTTTCCCTATTTATTTCACTATTTATTTCCCTATTTTTTTCCGTATTTATTCCCCTATTTATTTCCCAATTTATGTCCCGTATGTATTTCCCTATTTATTTCCCTATTTATTTCCCTATTTATTTCACTATTTATGCCCCTATTTATTACCATATTTATTTCACTATGTATTTCCCTATTATTTCCCGTATTTATTTCTCTATTCATTTCCCTATTTTTTCCCCTATTTATTTCCCGCAGTTAGTTCCCTATTTTTTCCCGTATTTATTTCCCTATTTTTTCCCGTATTTATTTCCTTATTTTTTCCCGTATTTATTTCTCTATTTATTTCCCTATTTATTTCCCTATTTATTTCCCTATTTTTTCCCGTATTTATTCCCCTATTTATTTCCCAATTTATGTCCCGTATTTATTTCCCTATTTATGTTCCCTATTTATTTCCTTATTAATTTCCCAATTTTTTCCCTATTTATTTCCCTATTTATTTCCCTATTTTTTCCCTATTTATTTCCCTATTTATTCCCCTATTTTTTCCCCTATGTTTTCCCCATTTATTTCCCTATTTATTTCCCTTTTTTTTGTTCCCTATTATTTCCCTTTTTTCCCCTCTTTATTTCCCTATTTATTTCCCTCTTTATTTCCCTATTTATTTCCGTATGTTTTCCCCTATTTTTTCCCGTATTTATTTCCCTATTTTTCCCCTATGTATTTCCTTATTGTTCCAATGTTTTCCTATTTATTTGCCATCTTTCCTTATTTATTTTCCTATTTATTTCCCTATGTTTTCCCTATTTATTTCCCTATTTTTTCCCTAGTTATTTCCCTATTTATTTCCCTATTTATTTCCCGTATTTATTTCTCTATTTTTTACCTTCTTTTCCCCTATTTCTTGCCCCATTTTTTCCCTATTATTTCCTTATTTTTCCATCCATTTTTTTCCCTATTTATTTCCCAATCTTTTCCCTATTTATTTCCCTATTTAGTTCCCGTATTTATTTCCCTACTTTTTCCCGTATTTATTTCCCTATTTTTTCCCGTATTTATTTCCCTAGTTTTTTCCCTATGTCTTCCCTATTTCTTGCCCCATGTTTTCCCTATTATGTCCCTATTTTTTCCCTATTTATTTCCCCTATTTTCTCCCTATTTTCCCCTATTTATTTCCCTAGTTATTTCCCTATTTATTTCCCAATTTTTAAACTATTTATTTCCCTATTTATAATTCCTTTTGTTTTTCAGTAGTTTTTCCCTATTTATTCTCCTATGTTTTCCCTATTTATTTCTCTATTTATTTCCCTTTTTATTTCCTTAATTATTTCCCCTTTTTTTCCCTATTTATTTCCCTATTTATTTCCCTATTTATTTCCTTATTTATTTCCCTATTTATTTCCCTATGTATTTCCCTATTTTTTCCCCTATTTATTTCCCTATTTATGTCCCTATTATTTCCCTATTTTTTCCCTATTTTTCCCTAATTATAATTTCTTTATTTCTTCCCTATTTATTTCCCTATTTATTTCCCTATTTTTGCCCTATTTTTTCCCGTATTTATTTCCCTATTTATTCCCTATTTATTCCCTATTTATGTCCCTATTTATTTCCTTAGTTGTGTGTCCAATAAGTGTATAATAAGATCCAATAAGATCATAAAAGATCCAACTTCTCATTCCTAAGATTTCTAAGATTCCCCTAATGTCATGACTAATGTCATGACTGCTGGACCAGCTGCTGGAGCTACAGCATCTTGAACAGCTTGAAGACATGGTGATGGACCCAGCGCCAGCAAAGCTGCAAGCTCTGGACATGTCTCCCTGAAGCGACAATGGCGCGATGGCTCGGCCAACTTAAAAGATACATCTGGGCTATTTTAATGATACTGTGATACTTAACATATCTTAAAATGATACTTGAATGATCATCAACTATAGTAACTATAGATAACTATAGTTTCTGATTTTGTTGGATGCACTTCATGCACTTCACTGGTGGTGTTTTTTGGATGCACTTCACGTGTAACGAAAATCTATCTTCCAATCGGAAAGTGCCTCATGCATCATAGCAAACTGTCAAGGAGGATCCTTCTGGGTCCGACATGGTAGAAGCGTTGGAGTGTGGGTGCAACTATTTTAACTTGGTGCCTTGGTGCAGCTTCATGTCGTTTCATCTGTCAAGAGACATAAGAGACCAAAATTTGTCTATGATAGTCATGATGTAGAAACACAATCTGTGATTCTGTGAGTGTGTTTTGGGATGGCAACTGCCCATCTTGTCTTGCCCTCCTGTGCTCAGCATATTTTTATGTGCTGGTTGGAGCCAGCGGCTGGCCGGTTGGGCACACGTGGGCAATCTGGATAGATCTGGATGTTTTCAGGCCACATCTATCGTTCTAAAGATGCTTGTCCCTGCTTGTGTCTCCATCTCTGGCATCTCAGGCTGTGATTCCACTTCCGATTGTCCATCCCAGAGTCCCAGAGTCTACACCATTTGTTTAAGTTGATGGCATGGTTTTCTTATCTTCCGTGCAGTGAAGCTTGTCCAGACTAAAAGACGCGGCTCTGCAACAAATTCGAGGCTCACACAAAGGCCATGGCATCCTTCAATGCTGGACCTGCTGCCTGCTCCAAGTTACATCAGCAGCTAGCGCTTCACTCGGGCCATTGACCACTTTGACAATACAGCGAGTGTGGTGGATTATGTGGATTGCATGATACCAGGTGTCATTCAATCTGAGTAAGCCAACTGATGATCACATGCGTTGGATTTGCATGTACTTTTGATCTTGATACCGATTGATACCTGTAGAGTCAGCCGCAAGAAACATGTTCAATGTTCAATGAGCTCAGATTTAGAACTTTAGAATAAAATTGACAAACAAGAATGGTGGCTGACAGGCATCTAAAGTCCATGAGTGCGGATGCAAAATGGCGCAAATACTTACTCCCTCTGACGATCCTTACCTCAGCTAGTGCAATGGACACCCTTCTCGCCACGATCTCAACCTGTCAAGTTGAGACAGGGTCAAGTGGCCTGTAGTGTTGCAAATGTCAGAGCCCAGCTATCAAACTCTGAGTCCGACTGAGTCACTGTGAATCTTCGCCTGCCGCTCTGTTGGCTTACAGCCAGCACGTAGCAAGCCCTCAAGTTCGTCAGGGAAAATCGAGTCAGAACGTAAAAATCTGATGGACAAGTGCAGGAAGTGACTGTCAAGTTCAGCAAACCATAGCAAATCGATCTACAAACTGTCCCAGAGGTGGCAGGTGGTTCCCTTTGAAATGCGCGGCAGCCAAGGCACTCCTAACCACGAGCCAAAGCGGCCATTGAGCTCCAAGCCGCCATCCTGACATATCTGACATCTCCAAATATCACAACCCGTCACCACTGCAACAAATCCCAAAGGATCAGCGCCATCAGCGCCATCAGCGCCTTGGGCCCATCTGCTTCTAAAATGGGCCTCGCCATCGCCAGCATATCGCTGAACACCACACTGGGACCACTGGGGATCCAACGCCAGCAGGGCCTCAGTGGTTCTGGTTGGGTCAACTGGTTGGTCAACTGGTTGAGTGAACGAAATGAGTTGGAAATCGATGGAAATCCAACAAGCAAATTCCCAATGTTCCCAATGTTCCCAAAGGACCAGCGCCTTTTTGAAGCCCTCCATGAGCGATGCCCAATTCCCTCGAGGCCAAGTCCTGCTTTGTTGCTTTGTCGTCTGTGAAAACAACGTGCCACCAGAAAAGGATGAAAGAAACATGTGTTGCACGACTCTCGCACAACTCTCAAATGCTGTCATTGCTTCTGATAGAATTTTGGGAATGCTACGCTCAACTCACGGTGCTTGTATGCGCAAACTGGTCAAGAAGATAAACTCCTACAAGATTAGTGTGGAAACCACAGTAGACAGTACAATTTCGACAGAAAAGCTCCCAACTCTTGAAGTTGCGGAGACCAATGGCCAGCTCAGAGAATGCTCCTGGCCATTCGCTTGCAAGCATCTGCTGCTGCTTTTGCTTCCACCTCGGAACGTTAACATACCGCGATCACTGCTTGCTGCACGTGCTGCACATGACATGCAACCAAGCGCAGTGTCTGAGGTCTGAGAGAGCCACAATCCTTGACTTGGCATCAGCGATAGCAAGTCTGGCTTTGGCGATTGCTCGATCCTCGGTTGAAGCTGTGCCATTTTTCAACTCAACTCTGTCACAGCTTCGCTCACAGCTTCGCTATGCTGGCTATGCTCCTCTTTGCGGCGCTGTAACGCCTCTTCCTCATCTGCCTGCCAAGCAGATTTCTGCAGTGTAAATCCAAAAGGAAAACACAGCACCATACGATACTGAGACCCAGAGGCGTAGAGAAGTGGGCCGGGCCTTAGAAGCTGCTTTGGCATCCTCCTTTCCCTTCTTTTCTTCTTGGCCTCATCGCAAAAGGTTTGCGCATTGATCACCTCTGGATTTGCGTGGAAATTGGGCATCAGAGGACATACCATATGCATACCACAATAGTGGGGAAAATGATGATATTGTAGATTGATTTTAAAAAAAACACACATTACTCTGTAATATGGTTTATACTATTGCCATTTATATAGTGTTATTGTATATAATATTACTATAGCCAATAGATATTTATATACTATTGCTATTGATATTTATATCCTATTGGTTCATATCATGAATGGATTGTGAATTCGCATGGCAATTCGCATGGCAATTGTGGGATTTGAGGGTGCCTGATGTAGGACAACATAGGACAAGCCATCTGTCACTGAGCGCCCAACGCGGTGCAGGACTCTTGGCTGCCTCTCCACCTAAGCCACAACAGGGAGTCTTCAAAGGTCAATGGCAGATCCAGTTCAATCATATTTGCAATCAATATCCAGTGGAATCCTCAAATTCTCATCTAAATTGTCTGACTTCACATTTGATGTCGAGTTTCAGAGGTTGCTATGCCTGGCCGAACCATGGGCTTGCATTATTTTGCCTCTGCGCTGTGAGACACTTGGGACAGCCTGACAGCCCTCAGTGATATGGTGACATCAGCATCTGTTCAACCTGTCACGCCACGTGGAACACGTTTATTGGTGTTCATACTAGATATCTCCAGAGAGCTTTCTGACGAAAGGGCAATCTTCCAATGGTTGTTTTTTCCCGAGTGCAATATGCCAATCAAAACTAATTATAGTTACTATAGTTACTATAGTTACTATAGTTACTATAGTTCATAAATATCAATCAAATTCAATAACCAAATAGTTCAGCAGCACATTTTTTTTCACAAGAAGCGATGCCACTTGTGCCGTTGCACGCAGCACTTCGCCATGGATGCCATGGATGCCATGGATGCCATGGGCAATGGAGCCATGGCCTTGGGTGTTTAACGTAGACTCAACTCCTTGGGAAAAATTGAAAATACTTCGAATGTTTGAATAAAGAATGCTTATGGCTTATGAATGATTATATTTGATTATAGTCAATATGATAACGAAACAAAATCATGATCATCCTGCTTAGATCTATATATATATATATATATATTTATTTATTTATTTATTTGTTTGCTTGTTTGTTTTTTGGGGGGGCGAATTGAAATGCATGGCAAAATATCTCTCAAATCTGATGGCACTCTTGAGTTGCGAGGATAATTAGCGACACTTAACATTTCAGCAAAAGTGGCCTGCAAGGGCAAGGGGTAGTGCATCATGTCTGGCTTCGCCCTCGTACGAATCATCTGCCTTTGCACAAGCTGCAGGTTGGTCAGATTTGGTTTCAACATGTTTTAACAGATGTTTTTAAATATATGTATATATATATTATCATTGTTCTTATTTTTTATTTATGAAAAATGGCTTTAAAGATGTTTTAACTATATGAGCAATCTCGAAAACCCTAGGTTCACGGAAAGGACATCCACAAATTTGGGAAGGTCCCATCGCTTACCACACGTTTGTACAATAATGATATATGGTAAACTTGGGGGGTATCGCTAATTTGGGAAGGTCCCATCGCTTACCGTGTGTTTTTAACAATTTCCATCAATTTCCATAAACCAATGTCCGTCCAATACATATTTAGTATTGCCGGGGTTTTTGCATGTTTTTGCGGTGGCTCATATGAAGTATAGGGAAGTCGGCCCTTCTTAAACCAAGGAAACCTTTGAGCCTCAGGATTGTCAGCGCATTGTGCCGCAATCGATTCGTGATCAAATCTTTTGCCTCGGCCATTTCCGGAACCAACACCACTTGAGATGAGTGTCACTGTCTTCCTGATGTTTCTTCTCATGAAATTCAAGAACTCCAGGCTTTAGTTGCTACATGTTGCTACTGTACCCTCTGAAAGCAACACAATGCAACACAATGCAAGACAATCCGACACATTTGAAGTGCAGGGAAACCGTAGGGAAGCCGCTGGACGACAAGTTGCTGCAGCACCGCGGGCACGATAGAGTTCCAGGACGAAGGGCTCTTTGGTCTTGCTGTCTTTGTACATCGGATAACCACAAACCTCGGCATGTTTTCGATGTTTCAATGTGCCAACGTTTTTGATGTTTTTGTCATGTTCTGCTTGAGATTTAAGGGTAATCCAGATATCCAAGCGGCTTTTCATGGTTTTCTATCATCCACTATCCCTTGCGGGCTGGACTTGCTGCTGATTCTGTGGCAAAATGCCAATGTTCCAAGCCACGAAATCGTCTCCTTCGTCGCCGCAGACCATTTCTCGGAAGCTTTGAATCTTTGAAGTCCTCGGGTCTTTCTTTGCAAAATCGTCGAACTTTGCAAGACTTCGTCTTCGTCCAAGACAAATAACCCAAAAAGATCACTGAGTTTTTAACAATCTGAATCCAGTGCATGCTAGAGCTTTACATAGCTTTACTAAACCCAGCACAATCCAGCCAAGTCTCATCCACCGCACTCCGACAATCAGCTCCGCCTAGCGATTTTCTGTAGGACCGTAGGAAACGAGTGAGGCTGTGTCAAACTCATGTTGACATACCGTCTCTTCATAGGTAAGTTCAACATGGGATGTTGTTCCATTCTGCCATATTCTGCCATTCAGATATGGGGAGAATCTCGATATATCTCGATCCAATGCCTCTGGGCAGGGCTCAACACCTGGGGCGCAACAAGTTTCGGCCAATTTTGAGAAAAGGCCTACGGGCCTAGCGGTGTGACAGTCCAACAACGCTGCCAAGTATCTTTGGAAGGAATTGTCAGTGGGACTTGGCACCACCGCACATGGCTGGGCAATATTCAGTGAGTGTCAATTGCCACTCCTATCTGCTTGCAAGTGCCTGGAGTTTTAAGTGCATGAAGCTTCATGGGACAATCGGTAGTATCAATAGCATGAATCGAAAGATTCCCTGCGAGAATTGAAGCGCTGCGCGGGCAGGTTTTGCTCATGCCACAGCCGCCACACCGTTACCAGGGGCCCCTTCCAAACATTTGACCACAAGATAACACCCTTGGGTGTTGAACTTGAGTCAAATGATTCTGATTGATTCTGGATGTTTCTGGCAGATGCATGGCTTGTGTAACTTCAAGAATCCAAGTTGGCATTGGGATGATTGGGATGGATGCGCAAATGAACAGGTCGCCCACGAAAAGAGATTCAAATATAGACAGTATAGATCATATAGACATAGATAATTATAAAGTAGTTACTTTAGAATCTTTAGATTGTATCTCTGTCTTCGTTGAGTTTGATTGATAAACGAGCACAGCTGTACCTTCTTGCCTCATCTTGCCTCATCTTGCCTCTGCAGCACTGTCCTTCAGACAAGCACAAGTCGGAGACGAAGTCGATTTGGTGCAGGGTTGATCAATGTCGATCACTCTCTGCGTAAGTTCGCTTTGGAACAAAATCCACCATGTTCAATGCCCCACAATGATGCCAGTCACAGCAACCCCACGGGACCGGTGCTCCTCAGTGATTTTCATCTGGCAATGCAGCGATGCATATTACCAATCGATGTGTCGTGGGATGTCACTGCTACCCTGGATCATCATAGATCTCAAGAATGATCAAGATTCAGGATAGATTTTGTACTGCAAATGCATAGATCAGTCAGAGATCAAGGGAATCGGAACACTGGTGTGTCACAGTCACATGGCCAGCTGTCAGTCTTGAAGACACTGAGATGAGATGGCTGCAGTTCTGAAGCTGTCGGGAAGCAGTGAATTTCCACATCAATTTCACATATCTTCAAATCTCAACAGCTTCAAACAACTCAAACAGATCCCAGTTGAGCTCTCCTGAACTTTAGTGAAGCCCCTCATGGCTGAGGTTCCTACTGGCCACGGTAGCATCAGGATCTTCGCCTCCGCCTTGAGCCCCTTCAGGCGCTTCAGCTGCTTCAGCTGCTGCTTCAGCTGCTGCTTCCTGCAAGTTGCACTTCAAGTTGCGGCACCGGCACGGATCCTACAAGTAAGGTCAATAAATGTCAACAAGGTCACCTTTTCCTAATTTGATTTTGTGAAATCTGGCAAGTTTCGGCCTCTTCTCTGAGTTTGGCTTCCTCCTGGGCAGTTCACGAGAAAGAATTCTAAGTAGATACCCATAGTGGCATCTATGTTTGGGCATCAACAGAATCAATTCCGGTATCAAAAACCACATTTCATCTTCAAGCATTTTCATATATTTTCATAATCCGTCAATATGTTTCAGCATTTTCCATCGTTTTCCAACATTTTTCATCCCCCAATCAGCACATCACCACACCACCACTGAGCCGCCGACCGCGGCGGCCGCTTCCGCAGCCGCGGCCCGTTCCGCCGCGGCGCGCGCCTCGCGCGCCTCGCGCGCCTGGGCCACGGAGCTCTGCAGCGCCGGCAGCGCGGCATCCGCCGCAGTCAGCTGGAGCTCCTGAGATTTCTGGATTTCTGGTGGATGGTGGTTGGTTTAATGGTGGTTTAATGGTGGTTAATGATGTTGGTCAATGGTGGTTGAGTGAAGCCATTAAGTGGTGAAATCATGATGGTTATGATGGTTGATTAATGGTGGTTCATGATGGTGGACATTCCCAGGATGACAAGGTGGTTTATCACTGTTTACATGGATGAACATGTTGGATGATCATTGGTGAGCCAAATATGATCAACAAGCATGGTAAAGAGCCATGGTAACAAGCAACAAATGCATAAAATGATGGAAGGGAATGCTAAAATGGTGGGAATAGATTGAATAGATGCGACACAAAGGTTTTCTAATGCGGTTCCAGGTTGGTTCCGGGTTCCAAGATGGCTTCAGCATCCTTCGAAATGTCTTGCTTCCAAAAGAATGTCTTGCAAAATATGTTCCAAGTTTAGACCCAGAGATTCTGAAATCCATTGTGAAACATGTAGCAAACAGGATCTCTTGGATCTACGGATGCGGATGTAGATGATGGAATGGATTCGAATGGCACAGTCTACTTGATGTTTTTTTTTAAACTCTTGGGATGTGTTGATCAACTGGAGTGTCACCTACTCCATGAGATGTCGCTATCAAGGTTACATATGTTACATGTCCTCTCTTCACAATGTATAGAGACTTGGATTCCTCACAGTCTGAATCTGAAACACAAAGTTGCTGATTTAGAAGGTGCAGTTCATCTTCAAACAAAACATGGATACATACTAATATGGATATATGAATGAAATATTATGGGATCCTTCATGATCCAAGAATCTCCATAATATCATATATATATACATAATTATATATCATATATATCATATATATCATATATCATATATAATAATATAATATAATATACATATATATATATATGATACTATAACTATATCAGTGTGTTTTCTTCGAATATCTTGGAATTGATTCAATGGACATGTGGTTTTCCCATTTTTTTCGCCCGAGGCCGGTGCGGCAGCTCTTGCCATCTCTTGGCAGGCTTCGGAACACAGCTCGGCCTTGTTCAGCCACAAATCCGGACGTTTTAACGTCTACTAATTGTATGTAATTGTAATATTCACAGATTCTGAAAGAAGACTTATGGATTTTATAGATTTTATAGAGATTCAATATTCATCAATATTCCATATTTATTCAATGTTCATTTAATACTATCATTTATTACTATCGTAGATATTCATAGAATATTTGGATATTCATTTGAATTCCCATGCAAAGTTCGGAATGCAATTCTCATCCTTCGATCGACTGAGTGCACCACCCATGGGCTTCCACGTTCCGCCAGCAGCATCGCTAACCGAGGCTCGCCATACAAAGGTGCCCCTGGCGATGCCACGGGCTGTTTTCTATGGGATCTGATGTTTTTTGATGCGACTGTATGATACTGTAATACTGACCCATATTTAAATGAGAGCTTTAAATATCTTTAAATATGTTAAATGCTGTGAAACCACGGTTTACAATGTTTACATGTGTATGGAACTTGCATAGACTTTGTACCAGGAAGAATCAGTAGCAATTCGATATGGAATGGATCCCATTCCAAGTTCGATTCTTTACGAACCGTTGCCCGAGGTCAACGAATTCAAGGCTGCCTTCACCTTCCGGATGCCAAACTGCCTGCAATGCAAAGCTTCAAACTGCCATAGAAAAAACAAAAAAACAATGCAAAGATCCACAAAACACATCCCATCTGTTTGATGTGGATCTTGTGGACTTGGCCGCTTCCAACACGCACTTTTTAACATCCAAATCATTCGGACTCCGCAGCTTTGCTGCGGGTGCCTCAATGCGGTTCAATTGTATCGACTTGAAGCGGTGCGAAACTGTGCCAGGGTTCAAAAACATCGATTCGTTTTTGACTCATTCTGGTACACAGGTCTCATATGGTCTCATTGACCAAATGTTGGAGTTTCACATAAATGACATTAAATGACCCTAATGAATCACTAATGAATGGAGTCTGAAGGGTAATAGGCTGCTTGGAAAACAAACAGCTCGACTTGCCATGCCAAGCATCGTAGCTCTGCAGCTCGACTTGCCGCATTAGGAACCTGCAAGGTGCCATCAGCGCCATAACAAAGGACATAAAGTCAGGGTAAAATCTCCATCTAGAGACAAGACTCATGTCATATTCTTGGTTATATTAATAAATTATATTATATATTAGAGTTATCTCAGATATCTCCCATGAAATCACCACAAGAAATTACTAATATGGTGGGCATTGATCAGTCTTGATCAAGAAATAACCCCATTTTTTCGTGGTGAGATCTTCACGTTTGACGCCGGTGTCCCGTGGTGGGACCTCTGCCAGTGGCCCTTCAAAAAGCTCCGCCGCCCTGCGCAAGGCGCTAGGCGCATCGTAGCCGTGGGCATCCCAACCGAAGTTCCTAAGGGCCACATGGCGACCATGGCAACCATGGCGACTGGCCCAAAAGAAACATGGGAAAAAAAAAGAATGTGTTCACTATATCCGGAAAGGAAAAATGAAGATACTAAAAATGCTGAATATGAAATAATGTTTTTTCAAAATACAAGCAGAAAATGAAAATAAACATAAAACACAACGCTGCCAAGGCTCTTTTTGTGTAGGGAGTTGTGCTCTTGGTCAACTTCCTTCGGCAACACTGGTCTAACAAGACACAGAAAGCAGGCATCCCTGCCTATGCCACTGAAGCATGTGGTAAATCGACATTGTCAGAATCAATCTTTTCACTTTGAAATATCTCTTTCTGTGACCTCGCTTTCAGTAAGTGCGTCTGATCTGTTCTCGCGCCAGAGTCCTCTTCTTCTTCGTCCTCCTCCTCCTCCTCTTCTTCCTCTGACTCCTGCAACTGCTCCACTTGGCCCACAACGCGAGATTGCTGCGATTCCAAACGAGGATGCTATTGTCTGCGTGAACCTGAACATCTTGCGATGCGTATCTATATACGTGTCGAGAAACATATACTATAGACACACCTCCAGATACATTGATGATACATGCCCAGCTACGTTCATTTTATAATTTTATATTCATCATCTCTACACAACTCTAGATATTTTCTACAAATGGAATCAGATGCGTGGATACATCTAGTTGCCTCCTCAGCCATCGCGGCTTTTGCGCGACGTTCTTCTAAGACATCTTCGGCAAATGCCTTCAAAGATTTCAGCTTTGAGTTTTCAAGATGTTCAAAAGATTTCAAACATATCCAAATGGTAAAACATGGTAAAACAAATACTGCTATGATCAAATTGCGACCTCCAAATGCTCGCAGGCCAATTGCAGCTCTTCAGTGCTGGAGCTGGCATCTCCTTTCAAAAACCGCAGATGTAACGGAAATTCACATGGGATCTTCATGATTCAATCATCGATTGATTTTTCGGTTTCAGCCAGCTCTGCCAAGCGTCGCAACACAAGGTCTGCAAGTGCAGCCATGGCATGCCTACGCGGGAATCTATCAACTCAGGAAGAATCTCATGAACTCATTGGACAAAAACAGCTCAGCTATAGCTTTGCCTCGCTCCAAGAGTAGCTGCACGCGCCAAAAGGGCACGCATAGTGTTGGGTTGTGAGCCCTTCACCTTCAAAATGCTGCAGGATGCTGCAGACTGCTACAGATTTGCATGGGAGTTGCATCTGATTTGCATCTCATCTGCTCTTTTCGCCGTGGATGTCCCATGTCTGCCCCGCCTGTGGCAGAAAATCAGCGTGTTCTTCGTCAGAACAAAGCCGCGCCAAAGCCAACAGCGCCTCGCACGAGTCGCACAAGGTCGCACAAGGCCGGGGAATTCCGGGAAGTCCGGGAAGTTTCCTGCCGTTTCGAGACGTTTCGATACGGTTCCATACGTTTCGTGTGTTTGTTCATGTGTTTGTGGCTGTGGCTAGGCCTCATGATCGATGGTGAAGGAAAAGGGTTTCTGGGATAGAACATGATAGAACTGCAGTTCTGAAAGAACGTGGCTGGTGAAAGAAAACCAACTGGAATGCAATAGTTGCCTTCCTCTTAAGGGCAGGATGGTTTTTGTATGTTTTTGTCCATGCAAACACAGGTCCGCAATGTCCATGTCATGTTTATTTTCATGTTCTTCAATCCTACCAAATACCTGACCACACAATGTGATTGTTGCCAAGCGTCCTTGGACTATGACTAAACATGATCTAAACAGGCGTTCGTGATGCGTGCATAGTTATGTCGATCAACATGAATGTCATAGTCATGGTCATATCATTCATATGCAGGTTCCCCAGCATGGTTGGTTTATAATGGAAAATCATATTGAATGGATGATTTAGGAATACCCCCATTTCTGGAAACCTCATGAAACCTCATGAAACCTCCATATGGAATCAATCCTCAGACCGTTTTTGTAGCAGTGCTACCTCCGGCAGATCTTGTCGTGCCGCTTCCACCAGGTGAAAGACCGCCGACTCCACCTGCGAAGTTGGATCTTCGGTTCGCAGGTTTTCCATGGTTTTCCGCAGTTTTCCATTACTGTACATTTGCTATCCTATACTTCATCTCGAGATTTGGGCGGATTTTAAGGATTCTTATAGCATTCTTATGGTATAAGTATGTATAAGTTATAAGATGTTATAAGTATCAAGTGAAGGTTCTATGATCTACGCATGGCTCATGGCTCTCGATTCTTCTCGCCTCTTTTTGCTCCGGAGGAGCTCTTGGTTCATCGCCTCAGCGCAGAAGTGACCCTTCCCTGTGACCCTTCCCTGTGGTCATCCTGAGATCTCCACGCAGTGTGATGCGTCCTTGATGATACATCGCGGCGATTTCCATGTGGCATTCTGCCTGGGAATCTTCCCACAGGGAAAAAACAAAGCACTGCATCCATGCATATCATTGCATATCCATGCCACATTTAAAACAAATATGATGAACATTGAATAAATTTGAAGCGAAACAACAGGAGTCTTAGGATGCCTTAGGCAGATCCTAGCATTCTCATGCATTCTCCTCAAGTTGGACCAACAAAATCAACAAAAGTATCAAGTTGTGCAACGAGGGCCTCGGGCCTCGATCAAGTCCTCAGGTGGCACGACATCACCCGAGCGGTGCCGCAGTGCACCACGCCAGTTGCACCAGTCCGAGAGGTCCACACCTGGAGTCCTGCAGTCAACTCGCTTCAGGAGTATCGCGACGAAATGATTTTTTGGAAATTGAACGAAAATGATAGCTGAAGGCTACGTATGCTACGTTACAATTACGTTACTATAGCTGATTGATTGATTGATAGCTGATTGATTGTGATGACATTTAAGATTGACAAATTGCGTCAAGGAGCTCCGCCAGCAACACCACAAAGTCCCCAGGTTCTTGTGCCTGGCCACGGCACGTGCGCTGACGCTGACAGTGTCACCCGTGCCACCGGTGCCGCCGTGTCCCACCTGGGGAGACGGGTCCTTCTTGGACGTGGCAATGAGTTGCGACACGGTCCTAGAAAGGGGCGAATGTCGGAGTCGCAGGATTTTTGACCCCCACATCGACAATTGTAGACATGAAATTCTATTAAATCAATAACATCAATGTCTACAATATTCGTTTGAGGCAGCTGCAGATTATCAGCGGAATGTCGTCAGTGCTGTCCTGGAACTGTTTGGAGCCAAGTGTTTCTCCTCGTGACAGGAGAGGGCGAACACGGGCAAGTTCAGGAGCTGATCCTGGGCGACAGATTTTACTAACAATGTTTCGAGATGTGTTGAGACAACTGGGCGTTAAGCAAAATACTTCTTTGATTCTTTGAAATTCTTTGAATATATTTGAAATGGGAAACCCCTGTATAAAATGAACCTGATTCTGGAGCTCAACCCCCTTGATTTTTTACAGCTATATCCCAGGGGGATTATTTGAATATATTTCAATATAATACATGTTCCACATTGTTCCACTGTGTCACTATGTCAAAAGTTCTTCTACATCTTCGAAATATGTTCTCCCACTGCAACGGCGCTTGCCCCTGCCGGCACCACAAGATTTCAACTGTTTCAACTGAGGAGGTCTCGATGTCGTTCCGCCGATGGCTCCACAAGAAGAGCGCGAAGCCTTTGATGCCGAAGTTCAGTTCCATGTCGGCGCCTCGCCATCCAAACACCGCCGTCCAAACAACCGAGGACACAGCCGTCCAAACAGATTTTTCACATCGAGCCTGCTAGCTTTCCAGAAACGCGGCTGGGAAGAAAATGGATCACAGGATCTGTGTACAAATCCAGAACGCCCTGGATGTCCACAATCATCCTCATGGTTCTGGATGTTCTGGAAATTGATGAAACTGGCAATTGATTGAAACATGACCATAGTATAGTCAAGCCTTGCCATGCACATGCTGGGAACAGCACAGTCGACGTCCCGACTTGATGAAGGTGAAGTAGCCTCGCTCAAACGATGGACTGAAACAGCAAGAAGCATCGCAGCAAAGAAAAAATCAATCAACAAGCATGGCATAGCATGATGATCATGATGTGGGAAGGCATTCTTGGACATCAAATCTGAATCCGAAGATATCCGAAGTGGCACAATTTGAATAGTTTTGATCCAATTTTGGTATAATCCAAGCGTCTAAAAGCTTGTGGAGTGGTACGAGGACCCATGGTCGATCCACCGTTGGTGTTGTGCTTTCTGTAGTCCCCCAGCACGAAGGCTTCGGCGCTCACAGTGACTCTCTCTGGTAGCTCCACCACCTCAAAGTGATTACGACCAAATAACGACCAAATATGATTTGCAAATGAAAATGACATGAAAATGACATGCAAAAACAAAATAAACCAAGAGAAATTGCAAAACACTTGGTCTTTTCATGTCTCTTCTGAATCTGTTGAGCTTGGCTCGTCAAAACCGGTCGTCTCATTTTGAATTCAAAGCACATGAGTCAGCAGGAAATCGATGTCATGTGCTCCGCAGCGGCCCAAACCGGTTTCCACAGCATGACGATGGATTTCCTTCAAGGGTTGCCACATGTTGCCATGCTTAACTGCAACCGTTCGGGCTTGGCTAAGGCCGGTAAGGCGTCAATGGAGGCTGATTTGCTTGGTTCTGGCATGTTCTGGCCAATGCGTCCTGGTTGAACAGCTCTGCGTAGTGCTTCGCAAACGTCTGGTGGATGACATCTGTCTCACACTCTCGCCTGAGCTCATTTGAAGCTCTGATCACACGATCTCTTTCACTGTCGAAGCATTGATTTATTGATTTCAGCTGTCAAAGTTTCAAAGACATCTGGAATCTCCCGAGCTAAGCATAGCTAAGCATAGCTAAGCATAGCTAAGCATAGCTAAGCATAGCTAAGCGAGCTGCTTGTGCATGATTTTGCGATGGTGATCCGCGATGGAACGCTTGGCGACCCAAAGCGTCCGCCGGCGATTGCCTCAGAAAAATCTGTCGAGAAACATCGAGAAACGATGAACGGAGCTGCTACAAATGGTCTGCCAGACGGTCTGCCTTTCAGCCACATTAATCCACATCAATCCACATTATACATCAATGAAGCTTCTGAAGGTCCGAGAAGTGCTTCATACTGCTTCTAAGCCACGCGGTAGCTCCATCAAGCCGCATGCAATGGCTTCGAAACAAAGGTGATGATCTGTGGTCTCAGCAACGGCGCTCAGGTTCTGGAAATGTTTAAACATGTTAAACCATGTTAAACCATGTTAAACCTCGAGTGAAACACTTTGACTGTGTTAGGTTCTTTTCATTTGAACTTTGGAACATTCTCCAAAACAAAAGATGTGCAGGGCCCAACATGGCCCAACACATGTCATCTCCTGCATCTGGCCTGGTTGACCTTCAGCTTTCCTGCCAATTGGCGATCCGGATCTTGGTCCGTAGTCGTCCGTCGTCGTCCGTACTTTTGTGGAATGTGTCGGATTACAGTGTGGTTCTGCAAAACCTCGAAACATCTCGAAACTGTTCTGCAGAGCCTTCTGCATGTCCAACAAATTCACGGCTTTCCAGGCGCACTTCCTTCATGCGAAAGCACTCTCGCAGAGCGCCTGTGCGAGTTGGCTTGCCTAGCTAAAACATGCTCGAACTGTGATCTTGACTTGAACATCTTGAACACGAAAGAAACCATAAGAAACTTCAATTTGATGTTAGTAGATGTATGTAGATGTTAGTAGATGTTAGTAGCCATTAAAACCGCTGATGTGGGCTGGCCTTTCCCAAAGGCTTTCGAGTCGAGCTGCACCATCACCTTGCAGAGTGCACTGGACAAATCAATAGCACTTTTTGGGGGCACTATACATTGGGGGAACTATTTAATTTACCAAGTTTGAGTAATTTTGAGATACAGCATGATACAGCTTAAAGGGCTTATCTGTTTAGAAGCCTGTTCCAATCCTCAAAGCTGGCATTCTGAGGAAGTCGTGCCACTGTCCCCATGGTGTCCCATGGTGTCCCAAAGGCCCCGTGTTGCACCTGCTCCTCTGCCCAGCCATCCGTCTTCACATCAAAGTATCGTTTCTTTGCCAAGACTGGAGGTCCTCACAGTGCAGCAAATTTTGCACAACTGGAGGTCCTCTCAATCATCTAACAATCATCTAACAATCATCTCATAGATCTAACAATGATCTTCCAGATCCAATGGAACAAATCGGAACAAATCTGCCAGATGGCACTGCCATAAATCCAAATGTCCTGGTGAAAAGTCGAGCCATTGGCTGGAAATCTGCTCTCGGGCCTTCCTGCCCACAAGCCGACAAGCCCTGCCATCCCCAGTGGATCAACCCGATTCTGTGGTCACCATGCACCATCTTTTTGGTGAATCCATAGTGAATTCACAGTAAATCAGGATGGAATCTATAGTAAATCTAGGAAATCAATAGTAAATCTATAGTAAATCATAGTAAATCTAGGTCTGCATTGCTCAAATTTCAGGAATTTGATGCCTAGCGAAGGCATCTCTTCATGGTACTAGCGAAGGGTTTAAGTCACATCAGTTGGGCAGAAGTCACATCAACCCCATGTAACAGCGAGTTGGAAGAAAGTCACATCAACTGGGCAAAAGTCACATCAAAATATCAAAATTCCAATGGCGCACGCAGGTGTGATACGACTTCAGGTCGATTGATATGACTTAAGCCTAGTGGTAGTAAAGGGCGAGTGCCTGGCTGCACGCAGCAGCGACGCCCGCAACTCCGAGCTGGGTCGGAGTTCATCACGAAGCACGGCCACATCCTCGGGCTGTTAACATGTCACAATGCTGATGCAAAATGATGCAAAGATAAATACTAAATAATACTAATATATGCAATAATGTGTGCATTCATATTAACACATATATCCTTCATCAAATAACCATGTGCAAGTCGTTTGATTGTCCCTTTCTGCAAGGTCACAAAATGGTGTATGGATCCCAATGTAAAAATCATCCCATGCCCCAAATCCACAGCATCAATGTGATCCCATCAAGCCTTGATACTGGCCTTGGTTTCCTCTGACAAACGAAATTGCCGCGGAGCGGGTAAAAACATGCTGCACCGCGCGGTAAAAAGAACGCCCAGTTTGGTTTCAGCTGCGATGCCCATCTGGAACCATTGCATTTTCCGAATGTATTCAACATTACTCAAACATATTTAAACTTACCATTTCAAACATATTCAACTACACATTTTACTATTCAGATGGGTCACTCAATTTACTCCTTGGACTCTCCATTGACTCATCGATTTCAGCCTTGTACCCTATTGCATTCGTCATGTCCCCCGTCACTCCGTCGAGCAAAAGGACGGAGCTGCCCAAGGAAAAATGGAGACAAAATGGTAGTTTGATGCTTTGTTGTAGGGTTTCATACTTGGTTTCTCCTGGTTTTGTGGAAAAATCCTGCTGTTTGTTTGAAGATTTATGATGAAATGGTGGTTGTGAAATGGTGGTTATGACATGTTATGACATGTTAAAACATGTTATGACATTGAAAATCCGAAGACAAAAGTGCCAGTTTCTGAGCCTTCAGATCTCTGGGCATCACAGGGCTCCAGCTTTTCAGCAAGGCCTGGCACAGGCTGCATAAGCGTTCAGGAAAATCCTCAACGGAATAGGGGATAATATATCTACATGAGATATATGAGATATATAAGAGATAAGAGATATATAAGAGATATATAAGAGATATATAAGAGATATATGAGATATATGAGATATGACTTGTAAGATTACAATTAAATTACAATGATTGACATTAATATATGTATATATTATACTGATAGTACCATATAATTTGCTGAATACTAACTGCAGTCTGAATCAACATGAACCAACATTATAGATGAGTTTAGAAAAAAATATGAGATGTAATACATGAGTGTATCATCTAGCAGCGTCCAAGTTGGAATATCAATGAATTGGTAGAGATTTCTTGAGGCAAAGGCAGCAGTTTTTACACTTTCAGCAACTCTCAGCTTCGGCTCTGCTGGCTCTGAAAGCACCGGAAAGTGAGGCTGATCCGCCCTTGGGTGCAGCTAACTGTGCAGCTAACACATGTCTCCCAAAAAAAAAGAAAACAGGTACAGCGCGTTGAAAAAAAAACTAACTGTGCTAAAAAAAAAAACATGTTTGAGCTGTCCACTTTCCAACGGTAAAATTGGGTGTATTCTGCCAAGTAGCTGCCATTCCGCTTGGCGCTCGGTGGAACAGCATGTTTATGTGTGCGCTGACATGTTCCTCCCATGACGACCAAGTCGCCATCCTCCAACTCCACCTCCACCTGAGTCGGGAGACCAACTGAGCCATGGTCAATACTCACTTAATAATGGTGATTATAAATCCCTATGAACCATTGGATGACTAGCCCCTACTAATGGTTATTAACCATGAGTATTGACCGTAGCTCAACTGGGTTTGATCTGAAAGAGTTTGAAATCACCGATCTCACCGATCTCACCGATCTCACGCCTTCTTGCCAGAGTCTGCTTTTCTCGGGGTGACTCGAAACAGCCTCGCCATTGGAAACATGGAAAAGGGTGCCGACAAACCACTGCATGCCTGTGGAACCGTTCTAAGCTGTGAGCCTTTGGTTTCCCCAGGAGACCGCGAAGATTGGCGATCCAGGCACCAATCCTTTTTCATCATCCGAGTGAGCTCCGATGGAGTGCTTGCCTCCATCATACCAATTCACAAGGCCTCACATGCCGAAGTGCTTAGTACAGTCGGTGGCACAGCAATAGAAATAACACAGAATAACACAGAACCCTAGACCCTGGTTGGTTTTCGTGATGAAATCTTGGTAGGCCAAGCAAATGGCTTTTCGGGATCATGGTGAAACTGAGTGCTCCAAATGTCAAAAGAGGCCCAAGCTGTTGCCCTGAGTCTGCTTCCCAATTTACCACACGCTGAATTTTACTTAAAGTCGTGAAATTACTAGTAAAATTTAGATGCCTAGCAAAGTAATTGATTGGCCGCCTGGTAAATAGCAAATTTACTATTTACTAGCCAAGTAAAATAAATTCGTCACTAATCAAATACATTGATTTACTCGTCCAAGTAAATCTGCACATTGCACTTTTAAGTGGATCTTTTGTTGAGCAAACATCTTTAAAAAATGGCGTTACGCTTGCTTTGCCTGTAGATGATTTCATTTGTGAAAGCGGTCTGCTCGACATGGCCATGTTAGTTTTCACCTTTTGCATCCGTGTGATTAGATTTGGATGATTTGGTTGTATTTATTTGCGCGAAGAAATGCATACACAAGAAATGCAAAAAAAACATGCTAAGAAATGCAATCATTTTAAAAGAAAAAGCAACATCACAGGTAGCTGGCTGAAGCCTTAAGTAACAGGTAGTGCTCCAGCATCGCTACCATCCTTATGACATTGTTCTTGTCCAGAGAAGTTTGATTTCCTTCTCGCGTTCAACATGCTCGCAAGACATCAGAGTCTTTTGTCAAGCAACACATGCATGAAAATCATGAAAATATACTTAAATAATCTTAAATACTTACCGCACGTAAGTTTGCACCATTCCTCAAGAAACTACATGAAATATTTTCCACAATTGGGTCTAAATCCCTGCTCAACTAAGGCAGGTATGAAATCACTTTCTCGAGTGAAACAGGAAAGTCACAGAAGTATAAATCACAAGTACCTTTTTATGACCCCGGCGATCAATCTGCTGTCTCCCTACTGTTACAGTGCATACTTAGATTCCAAACCACACGCCAAAACCAAGGTCCTCAAGAACAATGAAGTCATCCAAATATAGGATCAACCATGCTGATCATGCTGTAACACAAAAAACAATGAAAACACGCAATTGAAAAACGAAACACGTTGTGTGCAATTGCTATCCATTTGTCCGCTTCCGCGACTTGTGCTTCACGGTTCCTTTTCGCGAGCGTTTCCGCGGTCTTTCGCGCGCATAGGTTTCGCTTCTGCGATAGCAAATCAGTTTAATCCCAATGCAAACTCCTAGGGTTTTTTGCTGCTCAGATCGCATTGCGAAACGTTTCGCCAGACATAACTTGAGTGTCGGTGTCCAATGTGAAACGTTTCTTGCCAAGCGACACGCCCCAAAATTACAGTTCTTGAGAGGTGCCGATGACATGGACAGAGCATGCCGAAGAGTTGCCAAGACATGCCACACCTGCGCAGCTGTTCCGCCCAAAGCGTTGAAAGCATGGTTTCAGAACGCTGTCAAAACATCTCAAGACCAACTTATGTCAAGAAAATTAAAAGTTGCAATTTTTCACTGTGGAGAATCGGCGCCCTGACCTTGAACCTGGCTCACAAAATCTTTGAGAATTCTAAGTGGTTCATACCCTGCGCTACTTTCTTCAAAGATCTTGCAACTTTCCACTTTTCAAGATTTGTATGACCATGTATGACCTCACCCTTCGACCTGCACTGAAACCTGAAAGGTGACCCGCAAGCATCTGACACATCGCTCTGCACGCCTCAGGCGAAGCCTCCTCACTCAGGGGATGCGCTTCCGCCACCTGCCCCGAAAAGGCATAGTCCACACCTTGGTCATGTGATGTCATGTGCCTCCCAGTCTTGGTCGGGATTGTGGTGCATTGTGGTGCCAACAAGGAGATCAGCGCTGTGATCCAAAGATAACCAAGGCATTCCAAGGCATTCCAAGGCATTCCAAGGCATTCCAAGGCATTCCAAGGCATTCCAAGGCATTCCAAGGCATTCCAAGGCACCAAAAGCCTGCTGGTAGCGATGGAAAGTCACTTCCTTGCCAAAGAGCTTTGCCTTCCACTGGTCGCACTTAACGAAACTGAATTTGCCTGATACATCCTGAATCATCCTGATATACTTTGAAAGTGGAAATCTTTGAAGCTGAAGTCCATTTTCAGTCTATTCAATGAGCCTATTCAGTCTATTGAGTCTATTCCAATGTCTATTCAGTATCCAGGTTTGCCTGGCATCACAGGTTGTCACATTGGCATCACATTGGCACAGCGCCTTGCCAAGTGTCGGGGGATGCTTCGCCCAGAGCTTCTCAAAGTTCTCCCTGCTGGGCAGCCAGCGTCTCAACAGCAGCAGCCAACCTAAAATGTGTCGCCAGGTGTTACGACTGTTCGGCCATCAACGGCCTCACAGGGCTCCACTAAAATGGCATGAGTGGCATAAATTCCATAGGCCTAAGGCATCCTAAGGCCATCTAAAGCCCATCTTTGCTCAGGCACTGCTCCCAGAGTCATTCAAAGCTGCGAAGTGGGCCTGAGTTCTTCCATCATCCCACAGATTGGGAGGTTTTTATTGCCGAACTGATTGGATTTCCGTTGCGATTACCTTCATTTCCATGGTTCGAACATTTCGAAGCATTGTGAAACACACGAAACACGAGACAAACGCATCCAGAGAGCCCTTGCAAAGCCAGGCCCCAGCAGCGCTTGAAGCTGTGGAACTGTCTCTATGGAAGCAAAACCATGTCCTGTGACACTTAAGTGACACTTAAGTGACACTTAAGTGACACTTGTGATGAGATGTTGTGAGATGTTATGAGATATTGTGAGGGTGTCTGTGTGCGCATCAAATCAGGCATCATTTCAAATTAAATTGGGAAAATTGAAGAAAACTTTACGACATTTCTGGTCCAACCTGGAGAAGCTCCCAAGACCAAGCGCCTCTTGCAAGGCCTCAGAATAAAATGGGGAACAAATGATCTTGATGAAAGATCATGAAAAATCATGAAAGATTTCAACCATACCGTTGATACCTTCATTGATCTTCATTGTGCATCCCACAGCAGGGCATGTGATCTGTCCATCTTCAAACATATCCAGTTACGAGGCAGGGCCATCCTCAATTCGGCGCTTCCGTGACGTGGACCTGACGAGAAACATGAAGAAACCAGGACTCCGCTGACATGACAGTCTGACACGAGTTCAAAAAGATGGTGCGCAAAAAGGCATCCACAATTCCACAATAACTTATGCAACTTATATCAACTGTAAGGCATCCACAATAACTTGTATCAACTTATCAACCTATAATTTCTGCTTCACGTATATCGAATTATATCGATTCTCATGAAGGCGGACGTTCTGGGAGTTCCTGATGTTCCTTCGCTTGAAACATCTGGAAACCTGGCCATGCAATCTCTCCAAATCCAGGAATATCCAGGAATTGAGTAGAGATCAAGAGCTCTGAGTGGAGGGAAAGAACATCAGTAGCATCAAACCAACCCAATGGGTCCAATATGGTCCAATCAACCCTCAAATTCTCAGTATCTTTAGGGCCGGGATCTTCGAGACATATCGAGACTGATCTCGATACTGTCCGGGACAGGCCTGGACGACTCGCTGTCGCTGATGTCCAGATCCTCCACGGTGCACGGGATGTCAAAGTGGGCCATGGCAGCCATGGCTCCGGATGTGATGCGAGACGTGATGCGAGACGTGATGCGAAGGACGACAGATCCATGGCGACCATGCCATCTGCTGTAGACCCGCTGTAGATGTCATTCGAAGTGAAACACACGTGATGTCAAATCAGCGAACAGCCATGATGTCATGGAAACGGAAGAAACATCAAAATGCCATTGCTATATTGCCTACATTTGCCTACCAAGCAAGTTTCGAAAAGGAAGAAGTTGAGGAGCTATACATAAGTCATGGGATGTCATGGGATGTCGGTACTTCAAAGAGCTCTCAATCACCACGCTATGCCACCCGGTGGCTACTAAAAAAGAACTATAAAGGCATCCCATGGCATCCCAATCGCTGCAAGATGCTGCAAGATGCTGCAAAAACTCAAGTCTCTGAATGGCCTTCACGGAATTCACAGCAAAAGGTTAAAAAATTATGTTTAATTTAATAATTTATGTTAATTTCCTATCCATGTGGAAAATCAGTCAGAATTTTCTGTTCAGAAAGGTCCTGGTTTCGAAAGTTTCGATGTGTCCAACTTCCTTCGATGTGTACAGCGCGCCTCCATGACTGCTGGTTTGCAGCCATTGCGGAAGGCTTTAACCACCAAGCCTTCTGCTTTGTCACCAGCCTCCAGCGGTAATTCAAGCCATTGAAACTGCAAGTGCAGGGACACCAATCGCAAGAACCCTTGCGAAACCACCCAGATTGCAACTTGGACTTCCAAGTATTACATGTATATATGTATATATCATATATTAATATATATATTATATTATCATCTCATATTCAATACATATTCATTCATATCATAGTTTGGTGCCAGTTGAGTGATGTTTGTCATCGATGCTCAATGGGATCCGAAAAACCTTTGAGGATTCCATGATTTCCAGGATCCCATCAAGGCCTCGGAGTCCAACACATCCCCTTGCATCCCTTGCTCCAGCAACCTGGGCCAAGTGATGATAGTGATGTGTCCAAAAGTGTCCAAAAGTGTCCAAAAGTGTCCAAAAGTGTCCAAAAGCGGCCAAAAGTGTCCAAAAGCGGCCAAAAGCGGCCAAAAG
>Ga0126342_10003296_pt1 | contig 26535 bp, 22 predicted proteins | sample Cyp1metagenome_FD_92528 | JGI IMG/M metagenome (GOLD analysis project Ga0126342, IMG submission 92528) | Coral microbial communities from Lord Howe Island, Old Settlement Bay, Australia - Cyphastrea 1 metagenome | ecosystem: Host-associated > Invertebrates > Cnidaria > Coral ...
CTTTGACTAACTGTTTCTTTGACTAACTCTTTCTTTGACTAACTCTTTCTTTGACTAACTCTTTCCCTGACATTCTAAAAGTCCGTAACACGGAAGTTTCTCCCACTAAACTTCCTTTGACTAATCAGGATGTTTTTGTTTACCCTTTTGGATCCTTTTGGATGCTCCCAGCGCGAAACTCCAATGGAATCCATGGAATCCATGGACAGAATGGGGGAGGAAACTCGTTGCAGCTTCAGAGCATTATCCTCTGGCGAGGATGGTTGGGGACCCGATGGGACCCAGAAGTGCACTGGGAAGAGATGAGTGAAGGGTTTTGAAATGCACAGCTGCAGAAGGGCGTTCTATTCTGAGTCCCAGATTACAAGGTGCTCTGAAAGGCACAAGCACTACTGTACGTTTCCGTGTTGAAGAAAAGAGAATCTGTTCGGCGGAAGAGATGAGCACCCATCATCACCCATCTTTGTTTGCCTAGTTGATTAAGGCCATTTGTGCAGCCAGCCACCGGCTCAGACTAAGACATACTGAGACCGTGCAGGAGTCGAGTTTTTGCAATGAAGTTGAGAATTTTTATTTTAAAGTTTCAAGATGTTCAATGAATTACTGTTCTATGCACTTTATCTGTCTCTACTTCCTGCTAAGTGGAGTCCTTTTGAGTTGTATGGCGTTCTGAAGTTTTTGTCATTGACCACTGTAGTTGCTCAGAAGCAAATGCAGAGAAGAATACTAACAACGTTTTATGTTGAGAAATCTGACCGTCCTTTCATTCCATTGGCTCGATGCTGATTGGACAGGATTCCCAGGATGTCCAACTTCCTAATCGACCAAGTGTGCAGCAAGCATACATACTGGTTCATTCTAGCACTTGAGGTCCGCATTATCGTAGAGCCTTCAACAAGAAAGGCCGAAGTGTTTGAAGTCCGCGGCTCAGCAGAACTCTGGCGGTCAGCAAAAACTCATGGCATCGCATGACATCGCATGGCATCCAAGGCCTCAAGTTGCAAACGCCCACGAGGTACCGATCTGGGCAAGCATGGGAACTGGGTGGAACTGGAGAGTACAGATCATAGAGTAGCGACATTCCCGACACCCGCCTGACACCGTCGTGTGACCTTTTCCGGCCCAGCATTTCAGGCTGTCAAATTTTGGATCGATGGGTTGTTTCAGCATGGTCTCGCTCCCCAAGGTATGCCGTCTTCAATGGCGCACAAGCAGCTATGAGGGCGTCAGAGAATCGGGAGTGGCCTAGCAGCACTTTGGAGACTCGTTGAGAAAGTACAGACAATAGTTGTCAACTGTAGGCTGGCAGTTTCCAATGTTTCCAAGGCATCACTGCTTCACGTTTGGGTGTGCTGTGTGTTTGCGTTTGCGTGTCCTTTTGAAAATATATAGATACCTGGAGAAGTTGGTTGCTTTCAATGTATTCTGTCGATGCAATCATTGCAGTCACTTCTAGAACTTTTGAGGCGCCGTGCTGAGACACGTTGAAGCTAGATTCCATCATCACAGTAGCTAAGTTCCTGTTGACTTTCAGATCTTGCAGCATTTGCTGCTTGCTTCGCTCAGAATCTGTACCTTGAGGCACGCAGGGGATCCTACGGCACCTGAACCAAGGCCGGGCCGTGGCCACGCCCTCTTGTTTAGCCGAAACGACTGGGGAGAAGGGCCTAAATTTGGATGGCCATGCTATGCGCTGCTATGCCATGCTCACCCTTTTTAATCTTTTTACTTGGCAGAATGAACCTGACTGCCCTGGCTCCACTACCATTGCTTGAACTTACCATAGCTGACATCCTTGCCTACTTGGCATGTTCAAGCTGTTTTTGTTGCGATGTGTCACTTCTTTGTAGGCACTTCATGTGATATCATGTGCCGCATGATGAATATATATATATAATCATATATATACAGTATATACATACAGTATTATATGATATTATATGTGTGTCTCCAGAATGGATCTGTTCCACTAGTCAGGAAGGTGTTCCTTTTTTCGGATGAATCCAGTATGGAGTTTTCACCAGGCATCATAGAAACATCAAAGTATTTTTGGAGCCGTACCACATTTGCACCTCACAAACTGTCATGTGAACAGCTGTAGATGGAATACAACATGGCCTTCCATGTTCTTTTCCCCACGGAACGTCTTTAGCACAATGAATGCTTCATCCTTCTCTGGAAGCTCCATAAGCTATCAGGCAACCGTTCATTCCAGGGAAGGCTGGAGGATGTCCCACAGATTGGACATGCTTGTTTTTTTGAGGGAGGCACTTTCGCCACAATGGCTAGGGTTCAATTTGTTCAAGTTTGTACCGTTCTGAAAAAAAATGTTTGTTTGATGTGTGATATGCGGACATCCAACGGGCACTCCGTCTGTGCATGTGTGTGTGAAAAATGTCTCTACATGTCTCTACTGTAAATGGCATGGGCCGTGAGCCTTGTTGAAGGCCGTTCGCAGTGTTCGAATCCACACATCACAAAGTAACATCTCTGAAAACTGAGCAGAAGATTTAGGACAACTCCATATATAAATTCTGGCAAAACCATAGCCTACGACTGTCTCAGTTCATACATGTTCATCACTTCGAGATGGTCGTCACTCCAAAAACGTCACCCACATGCATGTCCAAAAGAAATGTGGCATTTTGCATTCTGTACAGTCGCTCCGCAACTTGGTGATGTCAAAACCAGCCGCAGAGTTTCAGCCATAGGAAGCCACCTGCGCAAGAGAGTTTGGAGATGTTTTGAGTGCCAGCGTTCTCGAAGAAGTTCTTTGGAACAAGAACAATTTGCGAAAGAGAAAAACGAAGGAACAAAGAAGATCCAAAGAGACAGAACACATTCAGAACACATTCAGAACACCACACAATCATCAGATATTCATCAGATATCTACGGAAGCTACAACTCTGCGGGGGGTCAATGGTTGGTGCACACGGCAATGCGATCCGGCCTTGGGCCTGATCATGTTTCCAGTCGTCGCACAGCCATGGCAGTTTCAGGATGCCCACACGTCGTCCTAAGGGCGCGATGGGTCTGACTAGGGCTACCAGCAAAGAAAGCTCTATGAAAGCTCTGAAAGTCTTGAAAGTAAAAAAAAATCAAGAGATAGATTTCAATCTTTTCCCCAGAACGCTTAGTATATTTAGTATGGATAAGCGTATGGCTCAACCGGCATGAAAACATGTTGGTGCCGGAAGGCGTTATTGGCTGCTGGTAGCCTGCTACAGAGCCTTCTGACACAACATCCCCAGGCAGAATGCTGACTAGGTCGTACCAAGTTGCTTGCATGATCAGTGATGGAGGCCAAGCTTACATCACGTTCGCTGGAAAGATCTTTCTACCAAACACTCAACAGAACAGATAGATTCACGATGATTCAAGGGCAGAATGGAGATGTATTGGCAATTTGTTGATTCTCAAGCAGGACCTTGCCGGCAGAATCTTTGCCAGTGCGTTGTTCTTGGTGCACATTGTTGTCGATGGTTTGAACGTTCAAAAAAGCCTTCTCAAGGCCGGGGTCATCATATTGCACGCAAGCCAGCACAGTGACACGGTGACACCATGCCAGCTATTTACAGGGCACTTCGAGCCCGGAAGAAATGTGAAGAATGGTAAAGTTGAGATCCAACCGAAGTTTGGCAGTGCATGAGTCAATGGGCAAAATGAATGTATTGGAAGCTAGCCCAGCACCAAAGCTTGGATACTTGCTCGCCAGCTAAGGGTCCATGATGGTCCATGCAACTCATGGTATTTGTTTCATTTGTTTCTCTCCATTTATTGGATCTCTTTTTAGCTTTCAAGTCCCAACCCTCAAGAAGAGCTCGACAACTTTGGGTGCTTGACACAGCTTTGCGCTGCACGCGCCCTCCCGCAGCTGTTTTAGATCATAGATCATACACCCGGCATGCGGTGGTATGAACAAAACTTCTAAGATTGCAAGGACGTAACAAGGAGTAGTATTTGGATGTATTTGATCACTACCGTACTACTACCGTCACCATGGTCACTGCAACTCACCGCTTCCCTCAAAGCCTTAGAGCTATGGGTATGAAATGGTATGAAGTCTTTAGACCATTTTAGACCATCATGGCACTTCCAGCTGAATCCCAATGCCAATTGGCTTGGAGGCGTGGGAGAGGAACACAGACAGAAGCCCTACATTTCAGCCTCGCCGCCGAGGCTGATGCAAAGCTAGAAGCGAATGGAAGTAAAAGCTGACAGGCACGGCATTCGCTCTTGGCCAACATGTTGCATTTCTATAAGGAAGGATGATAGGTCTGATAGGTGGATGCATTGTTTCGGCATCTCTTTGTAGTCGCACTGAAATGCCGTTCAACGATAGGGAAGGGAATGCCGTTCAACGATAGGGAAATGCAGCAGCACAAATTAGATGCGTTCAACTCTTCAGAGAGGTCACTCTTCAGGCTGACACCCAACAGCACTTAAAACGTGTATGGTCCACAAAAACTAGCATCATCACTGTCCTAGTGACCTAGTGACATCTATTGATCTCGTGTGCTATGTGTGCTATTGTGGATTTGTGGTAGGTTTGGGGATGACTCCCAGGCCCTAACTGGAACCAGATGGTTGACACTGCAACTGTCACCAGCATGACTGGCCCCAGCGTCATAGGCGTTCTACCGACGTGACTAGCGCACGGCCGCGACTGGCTTTCCCGTTGGGGCTCTCAGAACTGCAAATGTTGGTGGGACACGAACTCTTCAAATCTTTTCAACCTCTATTCACTTCGACGAAAAACATTCTATAGATATAACATATATATCATATCATAATAAAAGAATACGGTATGTGTTCATAAGTACATAGAACATCATGTGGCATATATACCTAGCAGTGCAGTGGTGTGTAATATGCCTTGTGTATATTATACCAAAATAGATGATTGTACACTTTCGTGTATGAATGTAGAAATCAAGGATGTCCAACGATGAATTGACCGTTTGCATGACTTTGCTGGTAGAGATGAAGTAAAAATGTCAGTGACGCACCCGCTCACAGTGCGAGTATACATATATATATATATTATCATTATTATTATTTTTATTATTATTATTATGATTATTATTATGATTATTATTATTATTATATAATTATGTATATTATTATATAATTATGTATATATATATACATATATGTACAATTATATACATATATAGTCAAAGCATGTCAAAGCTGTAGGCGTTGACCAGAAGATACCTGGTACACCCATGGGACCTGGCTATGTGGAAATTGAAGTTCCAGACTTTGGTCGTGGAGAATTCACACGCCAGGAATTTGCCAGACACATTGTTGGCCTTGCCACGAACAGGGCCGACCTCCCATTTGAGCCACAAGGCATGGCACAGCCAAGACACGTATGAACTATATGATACCATAGACCATAGGGACATAAAGTCAAAGCTCAAAACCCGTAGTCTTTGGGGCTTGTACAAAAGAATCAACTAAAGCGCTAAGGTTGGGCAATAAATAGCTTGGATTATTGTAGCAGAAGGATTGAAATGTGATGTATGAACAACTCGGAACTGCAGTCACAAGTGCAAACCTCCGTTGAAACGTGCTGCATGTTTGCGCAGGTCTTGGTGTCTCAAGAGAGCGCAGCCAAGAGGTACAGCAACGCCGGAAATAGTGACCGGGAAATCAAAGAGATGAAGGACTTCCTGTTCAAGAATACAACTGCGATCAACTGCGTAACTTCCCTTCAATGCAATTGTTCCAGTCTTTCACCTCCCTAGTTTGTTGGACTCCAAGTTCCTCATGCGCGCTTGCCTTGATAGAGCATTGGGATGGATTTTTGCAAGAATGCGAACGTGCTGTTGGAGTCTACTCGTAGGGCGTAGGTTTTGAACAGCCAAGCGGTCGCCAGGTTGAAACCACCGAATCGCAAAGCTGAACAGTTCACATTGCCGACCACACCAGCGCTCTCTGCAAGACGACTGGCAAATCTGGGGTCGTTGAGACTCACAGATACTGCATCTTCTAGTGCAAGACTTATTCAGTTTGTCTTGTGATTCTCCCACCACTTTCAAAGACTTGCATGATTCCTAAAACCCTCGAAGTGATGAACAACATGATCTCATGATTCATGACACGCGCAGAACTGATCTAGGCAAACCCGTCATAGGATGAACAGCTTCCAGAAGAGTAGATGCCCCTTGCACCAAGATCTTGAAGGAAGTAACGAAATACTGTCGTGTGACATGATATTGCAGAGAGCAAGAGAGGGGGAAAGAAACAAGAGGGCGAAAAGAGCAGGGGTGAGAGATTGATCGATAGATTTGTTACTCAGTGCACAGATGGACAGGGATAGGGATAGAGGTAGAGGTTGAGGTGGAGTGAGCAAAACAAACCTTTTTACTTTTTACGTTTGTCACTTTAGAGCAGCTGCGAAGTCATTTTCCCATTTGCAAGGTCTAGTGGTTTTGCTGAGTGCTCGGGAGACAAGGAGGCCAAGAAACGCAAATCTTTGGAGCAAGTTCTGCCGCTGTACACTTTACATCACTTTACCGTTGCCAGAGACGTTGCAATTGGAAGTGGTCAACATCTGAGTGATGTGCAAAGAGTCGGACATTTTTGGACAGTCTGTATGATCAAGATCATCTCTTTTGATTACAATTACTGAAGGGATCTGAAGGGGCAGTTGCTAAAGTGCCAGCCTTATTTTAGAGGACTGCCTTGAGATTTGTCGAATTCTGCCGTTCAAACCCGAGCGTTTCGGTGACAGATGTGACAGGGATGGTATACTCAAAGGTCTCATGAGAGAGCGCAAGGCCAGCATCTGGATGACGGATGGGACACCAAAACCTAAAAGCTTGGTGATTGAGACGATTGAGTCCTATCGGATCCTATCGAGCTATATTGAGAGATATCGAGTCTGTTTATGATTGTTTAATATTGTTTATACTGTATGTGTATGCGTGGTTCTTTTTGCCATGTTTGACTTGAGGTTTCCATCAACAGGATCTGCCAGGATTTGTTCAACCAACCGCACTATGTAGCGTGCGTAGCTTGTCAAGACAATCGCAGAGGCACCTCCTCCACCATTGGAGAGGGACGATGGAGAGCGAGCCCTACAGGATAGCTGAACCGAAAAGTTCCTGATCTCGTGGCTCAAAGGTGATCTTTGCCATACAACAAGGATATTCTATTATATAATCATGCTTCTACATTTTTTTCTACATGATCAAACTATTTCCAAGATGAAGTGTTGTGTTCACGCAGCAGTTTTCTTCAGAGTTGAGGCCAGGTTTTTCCGCAACGTCTTTGCATAATCACACTGTTGGAAGTAGATTGGTTTCCTCCTGCAATGGTTGCTGTCGATGTGTGATACTTGTACTCTAATTGTTTGCAGCATGCAGAGCTCTCTAATCATTCTAATCACTCTAAGATGCCCTTCTTTAAGACCCTCTCCCTACAGAATGAAGGCAAATGATCCTAAATGTATGTATAATATCATAGAATGTATCTAGATGTATCTAAAATTATCCAAACATGTTGTTCGTTCAGTTCAGGTTGCCATTTGCTCAAACGCTGGTCATTTGAGTGCTTCGCTGTCATAGGAGTTGAAGGCCACTGGAGATCCTGAGTTCCGCTTGCCGACAGCCGATGGTGTCTAGGCTTCGTTTTGGACGTTGTATATTGAAGGACTCTTTACGGAACGTAGCGGAGGCATGCAGCAAGCAATTAGCAGCTCATTTTCACCGGTAGGGAAAGGGTTTCCCGGTTCGTCCCGGTTCGTCCTGGACTAAGGTACGCTTTTCCCGCATGCTGAGCATGCCTCAGTTGCCTGCGCAGCATTGATGCAGTCACGATTGGACACGGGATCAAAATGGATCGAAAATATCAAAATGATTCAAAATGGATCAAATGAATTTAAACGAGCATGTTTCATGTTCATCTAAATTCAGGACCGATTTTGAGGCAGCACAGGTCAGCCATGGTTTTTCGTCGGGGGCTCACGGGATGTCAGGCGAGCCCACTCAAGACTCCAACAGCAACTCCAATCGATGAGCAGGCCGTCAGCAGAATGTGTGCATGCGGGAAGGAGCTTTGGAGGGACTTTGGCTGACCACAGGGCGAACTATCTATGTTTCTAGGGGGGTTACATTTAAACTTTATTTTAACATTTAAACTTGTTGAGTCATCTTGCATTCGCATCTCACATTTGCAACTTGCTATGCATTTTGCTCAATCGAAGACTGGCGCAGCAGGCATGGACACCCTTGCCAAAGGAGCAGGCTGGAATTTCAGAATGGAATCTGGGAGGCAACTATTGAGAGAGCGCTAGTCTCGTTGGGGTTCGGTCATATTACCTTTGGGTGGGTGGACACGGCAAAGTGCTTGGCAAGACTAGTCAATTTTACTGTGTTTCACATATTTTACTTAATCTTAGTTGTCAGTTATCAGTAAGTCATCAGGTAGGTTCCGCTGTTGGGAGTGTCAAATTTGGAAATGCTCCGACAAGTTGGAGAAGAACTTATCTTTGGGGTGACCGGAGTATGGGGCTGCGAAAGGTGCGCCGAAATCAAGGGTCGCCATGTGAAGCCAGGAGCGATCTTTTGCAACACCGCCAACCCCATCCCAGGCCAGCCGAGACAGCATCCAGCAGCATCCAACAGCCACAGCTACATTGCAAGCATGGGCATTTGTCCCTGGAATGTTTGAAGCAAAGAAGCAAAATAGGTGCTGTATGGTGCTGTATTGTCGTGTTTCTGCAAAGCCTATTTTCGAACAGCTTGCAATGACAGGTGCGGCAGGACAGCGTGAGACGAAGCTTTCGATGGAGCATAGAGGAGATCAAGGCAAGGAGGGTTGCAGATCTGCTACACTCGCTGTTTCTAAGTGAGGTGTCCTCTTTGTATTGAAGGTCACTGCGATTAGCTGGCAACCTCGTCATGTCATACTCCCTTCATCTCCCTTCAATTCGATTCTATTTTGCCATTTTTGCCTCGCCAGGAAGCACAGGCAGAAGCCTGCAAGTGGAATGTGTGATGATCCCAGAGCATGTGACTGATGTGGCACTCAGAGAACTAATAGCTCCACCCAGGCTAAAAGCACTTTTGCCAAAGGTTTGATGCCCACAACGTATGCTGAGAGTTAGAACCAGGAATGTGTAGCTGAAACAAAACCTGCAGCTAAGACCGTGCCCACAAAGCCTCGCAGAAAACCTTGCTTTGAATACTTTGAGTTAAGCAGTTAGAGTCTTGTAGTTGAAGACATCTTACATGTCCTCATTTTGTGGCAAGTCTGTCCACACAGCATTATGACTTGATTGACATGTGGAAATGGCAACATCCTCGCAAATTGTTTTGGGTCCCTCCTTTGGATGCATTTGGGCATCAGCCCGGCAACACATTCCTTCAGGTTGCCGGAGTTGGAAGAGCCACGCAGCTAGAGAAGTCACAGATTGGGTAGCGGGTTTGATGTAGCGGTTATGATATCCATGATACACATTCATCTATTTTAAGAAACACATACGTAGACAACAGTACGAGTACAACAGTATCTGAGACCTTGCGAGCCCCAAAATGCAGCCTGTTTCTGGCAGGTGTGTCTTTTGACGTGTTTTTCGACATTTTCACATGTTTGATGTGATTTGATGATATTTGATATGTGTGTATATATATACATATATATATATACATATATATATACATATATATATACATATATACATATATATATATATACATACATATATATATATATATATATGTATACTGTGTATACCGAATCCGGGCCTCTGGACGCCAGCGCGCTTTGATTTCCAGCCCGCCTTTGTTGTTTTGTTTTTTGGTCGTCCCTTGAGGCCTGAGCCGGAGATCAACCGCCAGGTGGGCGAACATAAAAACAGCTGGGATCAAGCCGAATAGTTACAGCCTGGGACATGTTAGGACCTACCCTCTGGTAATTTAACATAGCTATTGAAAATGGCCATTTATAGCGGATTGTCCCATTAAAAATGGTGATTTTCCATAGCTACGTTAAATTACCAGAGGGTAATATGCCATTCGAGCTTTCTGGTTCATGCCTCGAGATGGTTTGAAAATCGATCAGGAAATGCAAGATAAAGATAGATAAAGTATCTATGAGTATCTCTACTCATTAGGAAGTGCGTGAAATACGCATCATTGATCATGAGGCAGATTCATCATGTGTGGCGAGGAATGCTTGCCTCTCATGGAGCTTCTTGAAATTGCTATTTAAATGTACTTAATGAATCTTAATGATAGAAATCTTCGATGGTGACAGCCAGATACCCTTGCCCTCTGCAAGGAGAAGGTTGCCTGATTGCAGTCTGTCAATCGCAAATTTGGTAACCAACTAGTTTATATAATCTCGGCTTTCAAAGTCAGCACTGACTTGTGCGCTCCTGCACCCAAAGTGTGAGTTCATGTTTATCCATTGATTCTGGAATGATTCTTTGCAGCACAGGCAACAATACTACAGACTTTGTGGGAGGCTGCCATGGGTTGAAACATGTTGAAACAAACGTGTTTTTGCCGGCTGTTTGCGGCGGTGTAAAAGTGAGTGTTTTTCCAAAACAAACCTCGTTGGTTTCGGAACTGTGGGCCACGAATCCATGGCTGAAGAGTACCCGAAGAATCGCAAAAGCCAAAAGATTGGAAAGCCGAAGGGTCACGACGGTCATGATGCTGTACTGCAAAGACTGGAAAGACGTTGGTCAACACGGGCGAAGCTGCTACAACAAAAGCGGAGTACAATCAAGTGAAAGGCACAGATGATTTTACATGTGGATGTTAGATGATGTTGTATGTGTAAATGTGCAAAAGGTTTGAAGTGTTGAAAGATTGTTGAGGCATTCACTGAGGGTTTGCTTAAGATTTTAACGGCTCCCCCAACATCTTTCCTGCGCAGGATGCACAGATTACGAGCGGAATACGTGAGCCTGAAACTCAGACATGAAAGATGTAAACATTGAAAGAAAAAAACTAGGAGCCGTTTTTCTTGAGCAGTGGTGACAAGCGGGCTTTCTGTAGCCTGATATCCTCTGTTTGACTCGGCGTCGAGGGTGGAGACAACCTTATGCCTAACTCATGCAGAAGCTTTGCATTAAAACAGAGAGAGCTAGGCCACTGCAAGGTGTCATGTTGCCGTGAAAGGCAATTTGGCAGTGTGTCAAAACCTTGTACCCCTGGTGAACATCAAAATAGCTGGTAAATGGATGTTCATCCCCCTAAAGATGGTATTAATAGGTATTGATCCATACCCATTTCTTGCTTCATCCACTTAGGTCTGACATTCTGGGAACTGATTCCCGGGCGCGGGGACTCTGATTTGTTCGAATACCGGTACCACTTTCGATCATCCTTTATAAATATTATAAATGGACCTGGCTGTGGGCACATCCATAGTTGATCAGAACGAAATTGGACTTAGTTGAACAGCATTGTGGTCCGTTCTTGGCTATGCTGGATGTTTAAATGCAATCCTTGAAACACCAAGAGATTAGTAGATAATGTAAATACAGGTGCCAGTGCAGAGGCAAAATAGATTTAGAAGAGTGTCAACGATGATAAGTCATCAGCATCATCCTTACGCAAGTCAGTTTCATAAAAGTATGCATGGAAAAGACGCTACGAGTGTTCAGAACTGATTAAATTATTGAATTGCACATGTTAATTGCTGATCTCTCAAGAGTGGCTATTGAACTGTATGTTCTTTGATATTTTGATTATCAATGCAGTTCAAACTTACCGGAAATCATTGCTGTTGCAGGAAAGCTTGGAAACAGCTGCGCATTCAGCCGTGGCTTGGCTGCAGCTTCACATAAGCATAGACTGGGGCAGATGGACTCATAGTGCATTACGAATCAGATGAAAGTGATGAAAGACAGATTGCAAAATGTAAAAAATATCAGATTCAAGATGCTGGGATTTGTACGGATTTGTATGGATTTGGTGCAATCTGCTTTGTGGCTGCAAAGCTTGCTCCAGTAGAGCAGCTTGAACTCCTGGTTCCATGGGGCAGGAAATCACTGCAAGCCTCAACTACCTGAACTTTGTGCGACGCTTGTGTGGACTTCCCAAGGCACGAAATGTCAAGTGTGCGTTGAGACACTGGACAAATGTCAAGCCTTTCAACCACACATAGTTGCATATGTTTATATGTTATTATATGTTTATATTTGTATTATATTTGTGTATTTATATTCAACTATGTATGTATGCAGTGTGATGCATTTTAATGAAATGTAATGCTATGCAATGTTATGTGATGGCATGTCATGGCATGGCATGTCATGTCATGTATGTATGTATGCTTCGTATGGCCAAATTCGAAGTATTGTCTTACGATCGTAATTTGGGTCGTGGTTGAATTTTGAGCAACGGCACACTCGCAAGTGGTTCCCCTCGATTGATCCACTGACAGGTGCAGCCGAGTCCTTCAAAGCAGCTGGCATGTAGCATTTTATGTCAGGCTGTGACCTTGGGTGCACATCCAAATGGTGAAATTATGTTCAATTATATATATATATATTATAATCTTGGGATTAACCAATTGAAAGTCATTGTCCCATAATTATCCCACAATCCCATAATTATATGCAATATTAATTGATAGCTGTTGATGTAGAGGATCAACTTTGGTCCATCAACCTGGACCTTGTTGGCACCCATAGTTCAAGCCCGGAGCACTTAATTAAGACTTAATGCGTTTCTGCCAGGCTTTGCTGCCACGTAGCATCAAAGCAGCGAAGCAAAGGTCCAGAGCATCATGGGGTTGGGAATGTGATATGATGTGATCCTGCGATCTGGATGTAATTGAATTCATTTGCATTAATATGCGATAGTTTGAAATTGTGAAGCTCTCTAAGGTGGGATTGGGGTTTTCCCATAAACCCATACACTGCAACAAGATTCCAATTGTTGGGGTCGGATGGCTTACGAGATTTGTTGCACAATCGGCATTTTTTCGGCATCAATGTGGCATGGTTTTACGATCTTTTAGCTTTACACAGTGTCTAGAGTAATGTATGGTGCTCGGTATCACTTAGAATTAATTCGCACGGCCTCAAGAAATCACTTGGAACTTCCGCTTGTAGGTCTGACGATGCAAAGCCCAAGCCAAAGGCATCGCCAAAACCAAAGCCATGATCTCAACAATCCGTGTTTTATGATGTGTTATGTTGGTGAAAGTTCAGCGGCACAGAAAAGGGGTGTATTTATTTAATTTTATTTATGACCTTTCTGACGTCCCGTTCTTGGATGCTTCAGCCAAGACACTGTACGCCCCAAAGCCTCAGATGCTATCTTGGCTGAGAATGAGTCCTTTTGTGCATTGCTTGATGTTGTTTGAGATCCGAGAGACGAGATAAAACAAGAGATGCCAATTGTTCCCAAACCTTTCGCAACCGATGCTATCTGTGAGATCCTTGTGAGCAAGGTCCTCAGCAGCCTTGCGGTACCTGGGCTGCATAGATATGGACCAAAATCTCACGGATGAGTCCACGAGTTCTTGAAAACGTGTTGCAAAGAACAATTGGCCTAAAGGGCCTAAAGCATCCTTTAGCAGGAAGCCCAGCTGTTCAGAAAGACATTCACTGGTCAGAAATTGTTGCATGAACCGCACTGAGGTTTGCAGTACCTTCTTTGCAGGTGGCGCAGGTCCTGCTTTCTGTTTGGTTTCGGGGAAGTGAATGGTCATCAGAAAAGAATCGCAAACAATCTACCTTTCCGACCTTTTCCGACCATGTTGAAGTTAAGTAAGTTAAGTGTCCACTGTTGATGCTTTAGAGTGGATTTAGGGATTTAGCAAGGACGAAGACTGACGAAGACTGACAAAGGATCGGACGTTGGTGCGTACAAAAAAACCGATCTGTACCGTGCGCCGCTCTGAGTCTTTGGATTTCCAGAATGGTCCTCATGCTAACCCTGATCAACTGATCAAGTATTCGTTTCCAGATGATTCCAGATGTCTATATTGTGAATGAGGAGCCCAGGTAGTAATCGTGTAGTCAGTGTTACGTACATCGGTGTTGGCCGTGAATGTACTGAAACCTTGTGTGTGTGTACAGGCTTTCTAGGTATGTCCTGTGTGCATGCCGTGATCCCGATGTTCTCGGGTATTTTCTCTCAAAACGGAGGAGCTGAATGAACTGAAAAACTCTGTGTCCGGGCCTCAACTAGCTTGCTTCATTCAGAGACAAGGGAATTCATGATTCGGACAAAGTTTGTTCAACAACAGCACTTTGGAGATGTGTTCAGTGCCTTCTGTTTTTCGGAGTCAAGAAAGTAAAAATATACACTGGCAGGTTTTAGAACTTTTAAGATAGTTTTGAAAATATGATTCATTCACGCTATTAGCGTGAAATCTGAAGATTGTGATGTTGCGTGCATCCCACAATTGGAAAGACCTGACGGCAAAAATTGGGAGCGCAGGCTCCGCCACGTTGGCAAGGTTGATTCTTCAGGGAGAAGGTTCACTGGCAGTGGCCTCATCCAAGGAAGGTTAAAAGAAAGAAATCCATTGGAATTTGGTTGGATTTGTTAACCAGTAGATAAAATTGGTGTATTTTCATTGCAGAAGTCTCTGCAGCGTTTATCATTCATTGATATTCATCATATGGCCTAGCAATGCATCAAATTCTACGAATACACGGTTAGAAAAAAGAGGAAAAAACACGTGCTTTCCGTGGTCCTGCAAGATCCTACAAGTCTCCAGCTCAGGTGTCTGCGCTGGAAGATGGCTTTGGAGCTTTACACCTTTGTCATCCCGACCTTGGGGAGACCCATGAGGCAACAGTAACAAGCCAGAAAGACATAGAAAGACTGAGAATTCCCCAAAACTTTTTAAAACTGATGTGAAGATTGCTTTGGAGCTGCAAATGATTTGGAACCTGGGAAAGGATGGGAAAGGTATTTGAGGATCCTGTGGCAGTCTTTGGCGGTTCTGCGTTTCTGACTTGCTTCCAGGCAGTTGAAGTTGCACAGCACATATGCGCAGGAGTTCCATACGTGCGCATGAGTTCATCGTCCGCAGATTGTTCAATGGCAGACGCTTGACATTGAGCCTCGTTTGATTTGCTCCAATGCTCACAGTATGCGAAGCCATCTGATAGAGTGCGCTTTCCTGTGGACTTGTGTGGATAGGTAAGTAATATTAAGTAATGGTAGGTAGACACAGACCTGCGACACATGGTCTGAATTTCGATGAAGTTTGCCTCAGAGGTACCTACGGCCATTCCAACTCCGCCAGAGATGACTTGGTTCGGCATTCAACCGGTGTGGTGGATTTGCTGGACAGGAGGGTAGAGTGGTTGGTGAAAGGTTTTATAGCTTGATCAGGCAATATGTGTGGTATGTACAGACAATCATACAATATCATACAATTACTCTTGGTTCCTCAATATTCTGTATCCAGTATATTTACATATATTATCGAATCATATGTTATACTTGTCATCTATACAAATATCATATAATATGTGGGGACGGAGTTGCCTTGTGGGTTGTATAATTTATATAATAGTGGCAACTCGGGTTGCCAAACAATGTTCGTCATAGGACAGAGAGATGATGTTTAGTTGGGGCCCCTCAACAGCCTATGACGCCACTCCCTTCGCTGTGAGAGAAGCAAATCACATAAAATCACCAGTGCTGCCCAAGCTTGATTCTTGTTCTTGTCACATACATGGCCAGCAGAGGCTCATAAGTGGTGACACCAGTCGAGCGGAGGAGGCAGTCTTTTGCCAATGACGTGATGTTTAGAGATTGCACGGCTGTATACACTGATATTAAACAGCTATTTGGTCAGATTCAGATAATCTGCAATTAACCTTGGATTTGTTGTGTTTTTGCCATGTCTACAGTTCAGCATCCTTTGAGCCTTGACAAACAGCGACACCACATCTCACAACGCCACAACGCATCGAAGCAACACCTTGTGAGAAGCAAAGCGCTTCAGCGGTTTCAGCACAGGAGTTTCCACAAGCCTTAAGCCACTTGAAGGCAGGTTGTTGGATGGTTCAGGGATGTTCAGGGCCTTTCGGCGCTGACGAGGCAACTGCGGAAGACTGTGCTGAAAGGGCCATCCCCTAGACTTTGTTTTGGATCTTGCAATTCAATTCGGAGTCTCAGAAGGTCTTCCAACATCTTGGTGATTTGTTGGTACCTTCGAATCAAAAAAGAGTTTTCAGCCATTTCAGCCTGCACTATTCACAGAGAAAGCATGTGCACTTTAATCACATGATGTTGAAGTGAAAAGGTGAAAAAAGTGTGGTGTGCTGTGATTTTCCAGATATGGAGGCTTTCGTAGCTGTTTTATGACCACTACAGCCCATTTGAAACAGATTGAAACAGTATTTCAGAATATTTCAGACATGTGCTTTACAGCTCTAGAGGATTGCGGCAGCCCACCCTTGATTCCTCCAGGTGTTCTGGCACTTGGATCCAGCCTGTCCAGCCAGTCGCCTGCATTTGGTCATGTGAGTCATGTGTGCTTTGTGGAGGATCCTGCTATGCCAATGGAGAGATATTTACATAATTTTACATAGTCATATTTAATCATATTTAGATAAACAGAACATGTCTTTTTGTTTACACTCTGACAGCTGTAGCACAGTCCATCTTTGCTTCGCTCATTTCATGGGGAAAATATAAGATATATAATGATTATAAATGTATACAAGTGAATCTTTGAAGTTGAATAGGTCCATGTAAAAAAAAAAAGGCTCAAGCCTGCTTCCTGACCAACCCTGTGTGGGTTTCATGATGAAAGGTTGTGATCGTGGGTTGGTGCCTGTGCCAAGAGCAACATTGAACTTGTGTTTGTAGACAGACCCTGTGCCTTGCTCTGTGCCTGAGTTTGAGCATAATCTGGATGGCAGCTAAGGCCCCAAAAACTGGGAGAAGATCGAAATCGAAAGTTGCTTGACACATAGCAGATCTACGTGGATGTCTAGTGACTAGTGGTGGGGGGGGGGGGGTTCTGTCAAAGAATTCTCAAAACACCAAGGGTGAGCAAAAAGGTGAGGGATTGTGTTCTTGAGGGTAGAACCGCACCTCGTTTCTATCATGTGTCAAACCGTAACATTTCAACCCTGGCGCCAGCCGTTGCTGTCGTATCCAGAAACACTGAGGCAACTCCTCGACGTCCTGTGGAGTCTCTTGGATTTTTGACATTTTTTTGACTGTGTGCCTTCAAGAATGATCAACATATATATCAACATGATCCTCAGACGAACAAGGAAGCTCCAAACAACTCCAAAAAGTGTCCATCTCTCCAGAAGATTATAGAATGAATGGATTTCTGACAGGTGGTGTGTGGAAATGGACACTTGAAGGTTGCCAAATCGAGGGTTGCAGGTTTTTTTTAAGCCGACCCTCAAGAGTTTTCCTTGGAACATAGTGCATTGAGATTGCAAAATCTGTGACTGACATTGACACAAAAAATAAGTGTTCCACCTGACCATGTGAGGCCTCCCAACCAGGCCTGGCGTCGACTGGGCTGATGGGATTTGGCTCCTTGTGTCAGGGCGTGTACTGTAGCTGGAGAAGTTGGAGATCCAAAGCCAATGACAAATGAAATCTAAGCGAAATGTGTGAAAATGATTCGAAATGTACATTGTAAAGTTTATAATCGCAGCTCAAGGGTAGTGAGAGAACTGGCTTGAGTGAAATAGTTTGCCCATGATTGACCAATATTTGCGACTGTCAGACGCAATGCAGTGATGTCATTTCAAATCAGTCTATTCAGGGTCCTTAAATGATGCAAGTCTGACCCAAAAATTGGAAGATGTGTCCAGGAGAAGGGTTTGACTGCTGTACTGGTAGTGATCAAAATCGGGTGAGCCAAAGCAAAGAAAGTCTTCATTCCGAGCTGTAGAACTGGTTGCACATCGTCATACCATGTCACCTGAAGCACAGATATTGGTAGCCTGCGTGCTGTTCAAGGCCAAGCTGTTTGGTCTTCACGCGATTTGGGGAGATCGAAAAGGCGCTTGACGGTGGAGATGGAAGATCTTGGAAGTCAGGAATCCCTCAACTATCTTAACTTGCAGGTGAAAGCAGGTGAAATGCGTTTGAGGCTGGTAGTGGGTCACCCAGAGGGTCAGCAACTCTACCTCTTGGATGCACTGTCCATTGGCATGTACCTTGCCCACCTACCCGGCACCATCTCGCACCTGTTCTTGTCCTCCTCCCCCTGTCTTGCATTCCGGACTGCGGGCAGGTTTTCTGACATCCAGACGTGCTTTGTTGAGTCCAAAGTTGCAAAGTTTCGCAGCTGCCTGGCGCTTGGTTGTGGGATTCAGTCCCAGTCCAGTTGGGGCAGCTGTTGTCACAATAACGACGCATGTTTGATGTGTTGGCCAAGTTGTAAACGATGTGCTTTTCATTTGTTCACCCTGTTTGTAAACGCGTTCTTAATAGAAACTGCAAATGCAACTGACTCTACACTAGTACGATATGGGGCACTGTTGTGTGTGTGTGCGCGCTCGAGCAGACCTGCAATTGGAAAAATAATGATGGGAATTGGAACCAGCACTCCAAATGATGGCCAAACGATATCAAACAATGATAAATGACTGGCAGGGTGGCACAACCGCTGTCTGCTTGGCACACAATTCAAGCTGGGCAGGTTGATGTCAGCACTGAGGCCCGTTCTGATGACACCTGCGTCCTGTGGTTGGGGCCAGATGGATGCTTGGAGTGGGGCTCAGATGCAATCTCTTGGTACATGTGACGTATCACGGGATCACAATCACACCTATGCATTGAGAATGATTGAGATAATATTTATTGTTTTTTTTGAGATTTATGCAAGATATGCAAGTCCAAGCGTCGGTGAAATCACTTGCACGGTGCGAAGACTGCATTGCTCCGAATTCTGTACTAGCTAAAAACGATTCTGGAAATGACTCGCTGTTGTTGCACTTCTGTTTAACGATAAAGAATCTTTTCACATCCAAACTCCCAGTTTTCTATGTCACATGTTAATACATGTTACGGATGTTGGATTATTTTGAGGTGGTACCCTTCTGTGTCCGAATCCCCAGCACTATTCAGCAGCCTTAGGAGAAATGGGAAGATGTCCAAGGCAAGGGCTTCCAATGTGCAGCGTGGATTCATTGCACGAAATGGGAGATGAAAGGAGCTAAACCAGAGCTTGGGGAAACGGGGAAGCAAATCATGGGCAACGCGTGGCAACACAGTTTCTCTATGTTTCTCTGTCATTTTTCCAGATCACTTTGCCATTACATGGAAAATCGAAATTTTGAGTTTCTTTATTTTGACACCAAAATCGCCAAGCAGACCTCTGTCATGGATAAGAAGCAGACCGTTCTTGTGTAGTTCGCATTTTAGTGTTCAAACTGAGTGTGATTCAAAGCCATACAGCCTGCTGTTTACTGGTCGCTGTGACAGGCGAATCTACCACACTGCAGGCGGGTGAGTTGACCTGTTCTGCACGCTTCATGCTGCTGCGTGGAAGACTCGCAGTGTGCCATTTGCAATGTTCTATTGATTCTATTGCATTGATATGGCAGTGTGGCAAAACCTTGTACCCCTGGTGAACATCAAAATAGCTGGTAAATGGATGTTCATCCCACTAAAAATGGTATGTATAGGTATTGACCCATACCCATATGACTTCCAAGATATTGCTTGATGTTGCTCAATGGGAAGAGCATTGACGTGAGCGCCACGGATTTGTCTATGCCGTCGCATTCCTGTTGGCGTCGATGTCAATAGTCAATACTTATCATCCTCTTCTCCAGGCAGCGGGTGTCCACGCAGCCCAGCACTTGGTAAAGTCTAGGAGTCTAGGGAATTGTCGGATGTATCGTCTCAATCTCCGTGATTGCTGCAGGAATGATGACAATGTGCATGTGTTTTCATTTTGAAGGTATTGAGCTGTCGACCTGCTTGGTTGTTGGCTGACAATCACGGAGGCGTCCCATCATTAAATCAAAATCCTCTGAGGTTTGCTACCCTCCGGCCGGTTTCGTGCCTCTATCTTTGATGGAAGGCATCTCCAGGGTCAACCTACCAAGATGGTGTATGTGGGAGGGAACGGTGAGAATCTGGCTAGGGATAGCTTCAAATAAGAGCGCTGCAATTGCATAGACCACGATGAGACGGACATATTGCTCGACTCTGAACTTCAAGCTTACAACTTACAATAGTATAAATGTATTGTATACATACATTATATTTAATTCATTTGTTTATTTACTATAGTCATGTGTTTGTTTATGGACTATATTCACTACGTATATTTACCATATTTACTATATTTACTATGTTTGCTACGTATATAATTATTTCTTTATTTGATTAATTAATTGATTTATATAGCTATTTAGCTATTGAATCCCGGATTGGTACTGTAAGTCTGCAAGTAGGGCACTCACACAGTTTTCAATCATGCTCTACACCGATATCGGACAGGCCCAAACATGCCGTGGACAGTGTTTGCCTCAGAGATGTCCACCATGAACATGGCGCAAATGCATTGCTATGCTGTGCCCTTCTGTTGACATCGATTAGTAAATGAAAAAGAGAGCAAGGCCAAGTTTCAACTCTCAATATTTGATTTGGTGAAGCTTAGGTCCCCCAAACCGCTCAAATGTACACAATGAAGCACCCCAGGATGCTCTCAAGTCTCTATCAGTGAAACACCGAGCAGAGAGTTGACCGGACACAACTTTGTTGTTTCAGCACGTTCGATGCATCAGGTAATACCAGATGCACTGCGCTTTCAGCCAACGTGTTCAACCAAGACTGATGGCATGCGTCAGAATGATCCCAGTGAGTCCTTGCCACACCAGGCATGAATCAGAAGGGTAAGTGATATCAGTGATATCCAAAGTTTTTGCGAGACTCATGAAGTCTAGATACATATTGGTTGTGAAGGCGATCGACTGTTTGGGCGCCCCTTTGAAAAGCTATGAACGAGTAGGCACGGTGAGACATAGATTTGCCGTCAACGGTATTCCTATGTGTTTTTTGAGCATGTGTACACAATTGCTGGGGCCCTTCCTGTGATGGGAAAATTGAAAGCATTAGCATGGCTTAGGCACACATGACTAACATCATCACAGATTCACATTGTAATGACCAAGCCTGATCGATCCACTGATTTACGGATTGATCTTAGGTCATCCACTGCTGTCCGGGTCTTTCATGTTCGTATCGAAAGGCACGAAGTTGGATGGTCAAGACGGAGCCATGTGATAGCGCCAAAGCAACCAATAAAATACTGCTAAACTGGCTATACTGCTAGCTCAAAAAGGACCCTGGCAAGGATTTGATGGATTTTGAGCATTGTGCGAGATTGTGCGTATTTCATTCCGGGCTTTGACTGGAGCCACTTCAAAAATCTTCAGCGTCCCATGAGCAAAGCATGCTTTGAGCACGAGCAACAGCTAGACCCGGGGCCAAGGACATCAGGGTAGCTGTAGGACCTGTAGGACACATGCCATGACAGTTACCATGGTACAGCATGGTACCATGGTTTCCAGAGGCATGATGGCTCCGAAGAGCCGGTTCGCTTGCAAGAGGCCGAAGGGAAAAAGTCACACGGAAACAGTTTACGATTTGGTGACATTCCGGAACTATTTGTTTCCACTGTTTCCACTGATTTGCAGCATTTAACAACATTGAATGAAGTTGTCCTTGTGTTTCAGGTGAGTGTGAAACACATGGCAGTGGACTGCAACGGAGAATCCTTCTGCGTCATTTTTTGGTCGGTATCTCTCAGGGCACGTTCTGATGGATCCACTCTTTTGCTATGGCTGTGTTCTTTTTGGACCATGCTTGCATTCACATTTCATACAAAGGAAATATGGTCCAAGTATGAAGTAGACAAGATTTGACGGCGGAATCCCAACAGAAAGAAATTGACAGGACTTCCAATTGCATAGTCCATCATAGTCCCACCATGTCGCGCCTTCCCGCTGAGTTCCTCCACTGTACGCAGTTTTTTTCCCATGTGTCAACTTTGGATGTTGAAGTGATCCGATTGAGGCCAGATCTAGGACATGCACACCCTGGACTTCAACTTGAGGCCGATTTGGTGACATAAACAAATTGGGATGGGTCCTAGATGGAAAGTTGATGACGCTGCATGATGAAATATGATGAAAATTGGAAAATTGCAAAGACTGTCAGATGCCCAGTGTCAAGAATTAGGTCAGACTGCCATGTGACTTTCGCCATGCCAAAATAGGTTCAAGTGTGAAAAAATGCCAGGATCAGTATGCTGACTCTGCTGCGTTGTTGGTACCCGCTGTGTCATTCTGACCAGGTAGAGATCTCAGGCAGGGACGGATTCTGCCCATAGAGAACTGGTTTGGGGGTACCACAAATTATCTCTAACTGAAGATTTAGACGCACAATCGGACAGCAAAGGGGTCAGGGTTCAGTTCTGTTCAGTTCCATGGCCAGCTGCTGAATGCGAACCCTGCTTAAATGAAAGAAGGAAATGGTAAAAAGACAATCAGAACCACTTTCTGAATCCTGCTGTAGGCAAGGACATTCCTACAATATCCTACAATTACTATGTGAATACATTAGAATACATGCAAGTTGCAAAAGTAATTAATGCTGGAGAGCACTTCCAATCAAGTCCTTGTTGCGTTCCGACTCGAAGCCGTCAGCTTTCGAGACTCGAAGGTCTTCGAGGGGACCACGAACAGCTTGCGATCTTCCATGAGTTCATGACGTTTCGGAGGAGACTATGAAAAGTGCATGAAACCAATCAAGATCACATCAGAGTTTTATATAGACCAGATAAGAAACACCACAAAGAATCACAAAGACATGATCAGCTATGACGGTATGACCAGGCATGACACAGAATTTCGTGGCAGGTCCACCATCTACCAGGCACTCCAGAAAGTGTACAGGATGAGATGCATTGGAGTTGGTGGCATGATATGTGATGTGTGTAGAGCAAACAATATGGTCAAACACTGCAGTGTATTAGTTCTTCCAAAAGAGTTAGTTTCCCGCTATATGAACGTGAATACAAGATGATACAACCCATGTCATTTAGTCTGCGCCTATTGTGCTGTTTTGCACACCCTCTCCAGGAAGGATGGTGACCATGCATTGCTGGCAGAGGCTCTTCAAAACTACAGGTAGATGCACCAACAATGCTTGCCCCACGTTGTAGAGAGGCATCACCTTGGTCCAAGTGATTGGATCAAGGACTCAGAGGTCAAAGCAGAATTCGGCAGAATTTGGCAAAATCAGTTCTGGTTCTTCAAACCAATAGTTCTCATACAGAGGTCCCAAAATTATCATAAATCACTGAATGACGCACAGAAATTGAGTTCCATAACCAAAGAGGTGTTCACCACCAGGCAGCCAACTTTCGACACCTGGTGCACCAAGCAGAGCCGCTGTGGACCTGTGGAGGATTGAAGGAGCTGTCACCGCTCAGAGTTACTGAGTTTGCACTTGGGAAGATCGTGTTAGTAACTGTTAGTATGTGTTAGTTAACATGTGTTTGAGGGGCAGGAGAAATATGAGAAACGGATAGAAACGGTAACTTCGGGGTCCCCAAGTTTAACAGGGTCTGGACTCTAGGGACCGAAGCACGGATCTCCGTAGGCTTTGAGGCACCTTTAGGTGTGGCCGCCAATACGAAAACATGCATTGACTGAAACATAGCAGACATTAGCAGACATTAGCAGACTAGACCTGGAAGTCCTTTGGAATCTGAAATGATGTTTGGCAGCAGGAAGCGTCAGTGCAGTGAGATCCTCAGAGCAGCTGATCAGGGAAGGGATGTTGGATCGCGGAGCTATGTATCAGTGAGATTCATTTGGGAGTCAGTTGATTTTCTACTTCTTTCGACGATGCTTGAGATTTAACCTTGGGGGTCTTGGAGTTTCTGTTGTTTACTGCCTCCTCCTTGTTCCCTCCTGCTTTCCCCTTCACATCCATTCCCCATCATTCCCCTCTCAATGCCTGCGATTGTTTTTTTTGAAGGACGTTATTAGATGTTATTAGTTGATTATTAGATGTTATTAGTTGATATTAGTTGATATTAGTTGCATGTCAGTATTTCATAATTTTCATAGTACCTCTGCAGGTTACAGGTGAGGTCCACTTACATCAGCCGAGGGACCAGAGTCAAATCGAGCCGTTGTCTCATTTGGGTCGTGAAATTACCGTCGACAGGCAGGGCAGGATAGGGCAGGCTTTTGACGGGGCCAGAGTTGCCGGTCTCAAGAGTGGAAGCAACAGCGACTGCGGCGAGCAGACCTCTGCATATCCCATGCCTGCTTTGCTCACTACTCTCAGGATGTAGAGGTCCTTTATGTAGCTGAGTCTTGCATCATGCAGTTGATGAATCGATGAAAGATATGAAAGATTTCTCTCGCATGTGCTACTCCGCCTTTGCAAGTTTGTAGTGTGTGGATGCTACTTGATCCGTTTGTTTTCAGATAGCTGCTGGTTTGTATTTGAAAGCGCTGCCAGTAACGACCTGGTCCTGACGCTCCGGTGTTATGCAGCTTCCCTTTGGGCAACGCTTATGGTAAAGAGGCGCCAAGGGCACACCACCAGCATTGCGTTGGCGAAGGTAGACACTGCGCGCCCAAGATCACAAGATGTTCAGAAATACGTTTATAATATTTCGCAGAAATGTCCTGACAGGTGTTGTTTATTTTTTTTTTTGATTTTGATAAAGACCAACGAGTTCCCTTTCCACAGTGCCGTCAAAACACGGCTTCAGGTTTGACGGAGAGTTCACCGAGGCCAAAAAGAAAAATGGTGTTAAACAGAGTTGGGTAATGTTGGATATGGTTCTGTACAGATCTGTACAGTATGTTGATTGAGATATTGATGATGATTTATGATGGTTCTGGGGGAAAATCGACAACAATGGGAATGATACGGTATGGCATCCGGATGCTGTATGCAGGTTTATACCAAGTGCATCCAATCGCATGGTTTGTTCTTTGCAGAATGGACGTAAGGAGTAGTTGGTCTCCTACCTGTCAAAATGCAAGCTGGATCAGGTGGTAAATGGTCTGGGATTGTTACGGGCACACTCCATTCTACAAGCGCATCACCGATGCAAAGTTTGCAACCCGTGCCGACTTGAAAGATTCCGACTGGATATAGTGCTACTCATTTACAGTATGACCCTGGTGCAGAGTATAGCAGCTGGAGCCCTGCGTTCCTTGAATGAGAATAGCTTGGTAGAAATGGAATTACCTGGCTGACTGACTTCTACCGCTGTTTGCCACCAAGGCGAGCATGTGTTTGAAAGCTGCTATGATTTATCAAAGAAGTCGAGGTTGTAGGTGATGTAGGTAGATGTGATGTGTCAGAGGGTCTTTGGATTTGTACCAGAAGGACTGCAGATGCAAGATATGCACGTTGAAGCAACGGAGGTAGAGCGAGCCTGTCATTGTATCAAGTTGAGAGACCACATTTTCTTGGCTGGTACCTCAGAGATCTAGAGGCTTTGGACCTGAAAAGCCAAGTTTGAGCAAGAGCACCAAGAACACGAACACGAAGAGCAAGGATGTTGCAGGCCAAGCTAGCCTTTCAAGATGTTCCAAGGTGCGCGTGAAACTTCCTTTACCTCGACACTACTATGAGTTGAAGCTTGGGCCTCAGTCGCACAGTAGAGAGAAGAGAAGGTGACTTTCAGGATTTACATGGACTGACAAATCCAAGCAACATGCGTGGAAAGTTCTTGATGTCGAACATGCATGGTTGGAAAGGCAGTTGATGATTGTGTGACAACTTGAGGAACTTAATGGTACAACTATCATCAAGAAAAACATTGACTACAGAATCCCATACAGCCATATAATGCCATATTTATATATAACCTACATGACCCATATCAGTCCTTATGCGCTTGTGCATCCCAGTCGAAAACCAGAGCGCTGAGGTTCTCCGCAAGCCTTTTGGGGTCTCCCAGGGAAGTTCAGCCAAGCCTCCTGCGGTGCCCTTTTGGTTTGGGAATCTTGGGAGGCCGAGGAAATGGAGCATAGAAGCATTCCAATTAGACCCAATAACAATATTAATATACATATATATATATACATATATATATGTATATATATATACATATATATATATACATATATATATACATATACATATATATATACACATTTACATATATATATATATATATATTTACATATATACATATATACAGAGATACATATATACATATATACATGTATACATATATACATATATACATACATACATACATATGTAAATATCTATATATATATATATATACACGCATCTATACACCTATACGCATTTATACATATATACACATATTTACATATATGTATATATGTATATATACATATATACATATATACATATTTACATATTTACATATGTATATATATATACATATACATATATTCATATATATATATTGTGATTTTCGCATTCAGAACCAATCTCATGCCCAGGTTCACCAACCAAAGCACCACTTAGCTGTGACTCAAGGAGCATTTGGCTCAGGGCAGCTTAAGGCGAGGGCTGGGTGGGTTTCTCAA
>Ga0126342_10003297_pt1 | contig 26529 bp, 20 predicted proteins | sample Cyp1metagenome_FD_92528 | JGI IMG/M metagenome (GOLD analysis project Ga0126342, IMG submission 92528) | Coral microbial communities from Lord Howe Island, Old Settlement Bay, Australia - Cyphastrea 1 metagenome | ecosystem: Host-associated > Invertebrates > Cnidaria > Coral ...
ATACATACAATACATACAATACATACAATACATACAATACATACAATACATACAATACATACAATACATACAATACATACAATACATACAATACATACAATACATACATACATACATACGTACGTACATACATACATACATACATCCATCCATGCATGCATGCATGCATACATACATACATACATACATACATCACTTATTATGACATGACATAACATAACATAACATAACATTACATACATTACATATATAACATAACATAATATAACACAACACAACACAACATAACGTACGTACGTAGGTACGTACATCCATGCATCCATCCATCCATCCATCCATACATACATACATACATACACACATACATGTATACAATATTACATACAGTATTTGTATATAAAGACACATTGTAGTACATATACACACATATATATATATATATACACATACATACATACATACATACATACATACATACATACATACATACATACATACATAAATACACACACATACACTATATATATATAAATATACATACACATACACTATATATATGCATGTATAATATGTGGGTATACATATGTACCTACATATCCAGCAGTCGTGTTTCATGCTCCAATTGTGGTGTGACTAGTTCTGATTTCGTACCCTCTAAGGAGTTGCCACTGAAGGTGGAAAAGCGTGCCAAGGGAAAGAAGGTCTGAGAAAATCCTTGTTTGCACGTTGCTTGCCATGCGGTCATCCGTTGAAACCGAGATTTTCCAGCCACAGATTTTCGATAGAAAATAGATAAGCTTCGGTGGTATCCCCAACAGTCGCAACGTTCTATTTTTACAAATCTCTCTGAAGCGTGCTGCGAAGCGAAGCGCTGGAAAACATCAGCTGGGTTTCTGTGAATAAAATGGCCGCAAATCCTGTTGAACCTGACCTGGCTCTGCGCCAAAGCCTCCCGGACCTTCTCCGGAACCTTCTCCGGAACCCTGTTGAACCTGACCTGGCTCTGCACCAAAGCCTGCCGGAACTTCTCCGGAACCCTGTTGAACCTGACCTGGCTCTGCACCAAAGCCTGCCGGAACTTCTAACCCTGTCGAACGTGACCTGGCTCTGCGCCAAAGCCTCCCAGACCTTCTCTGGAACCTTCGGAACCTTCTCTGGAACCTTCGGAACCTTCTCTGGAACCTCGTTGAACCTGACCCGGCGCCTGCATCAGTGCATACCGGAGCTATTCTGGGCTGAAGACCCCATTAATTACCTTACGCTGTTGGGCAATAATCCATGACAATCTATGATTTTGCACCGCTTGCCGCATTCCTTGAAGTGCGTCACACGGGATGTGTGCTTGTTGCCAGCTGTTTCAGCCAGGTAACGATCATCGGGAATGTCAATGGTGATGCCCGACCTGCATGGTGTTTGGCTCCGAATCCCTTGTAGTTTGCCCAAAATAATCAACCGTGATCATTTATTTGGAGGCTTGCAAAAATTATCCAGAGCAGGTAAGCATGATTAATAGCGAGTTAGGGATGTTTCAGCATTGTGAGTCCGTGAGTGCTTACTTATCTTGTTTATTTAGGCAAATCGGCAAATCAGTGGTAGTGCTTGTCGACATCACTGGTCAAAAGCGAACAGTTGTTGTTTTCGTCCGCAACTCTTCTGGTTGACCACGGCCCCAACCATTGCGGTTTCACGCGGCAGGCCACTCGTCTTTCCCGCGCCTTGCAGACGATGCTTGGGGTTGGAGGATCTGTACGACAGGCGCAGCGACACGCAGATCTGTAGGTTTTTTGTTTGCTGCACCGGCTTCGCAGTTTTTTTTCTTACCTGGCCTGTGCGTTTTTTCCACCAATGACATCACTGTGTGAAGCAACACATGGACATGGGCTGGGAGGCGGTACGACTTTAGCTGTTTGAGTCTAGTGAAAAGCTGGGTGGCCATGCCAGCGCCAAGTGGTTTAGTGGTTTCTTTTTAACACAGTATCCATCCATCAAGTTTGATTGCCATTATTTCTCTGAGAAGGCTTCTGACTCCATTTCCCCATAGTTGGCTTTTGTTTCGGTTCTTTTCGTCCAGTCTTTCGCAAACCCTGAACTCTTGTCTTATACTTGGGGCTCAACACCCTGTAGGCTGAAAGAGGTGCTTGGTCTGTGGAAGTTCAGGGCGTGCGGGACTTGGGCTAGCCCTGGTGACGTGTTGAGGCCAGGTGCTATGATCAAAATCTGGATGCAGGTCTGAAAACTATGGGAATGACCCCCCAACTGGGGGTTTCTTACAATGGGGGATAGTCACCAGAGGTTTCAAATGGTTTCAATATTGAAATGCTTTCATGACTTGGATGATTTTGGGGTTCGCCATTTTGCGAATCCCCCCAAAACCCTCATTGTTAATTATCAATTACCACCTTTCCGCACGGTCCGCACGACCCCCGGTGTTCCAAGTATCAAGTGCTCCCTGCGCCAAGGATCAAGTGCCACGAGTCACGAAGGCATTGCTGGACTTCCAATGTCTTCGTGGCCTTTCCTCAAGTTCTTTGGAGGCGCAGGGAGGGACCAAAGAAGGTGCTGCTTGGGTGATGATTGAACAACCAGTGGCTATTGAAACATGAACCAATGGGTAGTAACAACCAATGGGTGTTCACGGTAAGTTAAGTATGAAGAGTTTTTGGGAATTTCACCAGCAAGAAGTGGAATTTATTGATTTAACCCCAGATGGAGATGTGGGATATTTGAACCTCCGCAGCACCCGAAAACCATCTTGTTACATTGACAAGCCAATGAACAATTACCTCAGGGCATACTTCCAAACCTTCCCCTCTTTGGAGAGATGGTTTTGGATTCAAACACCCTGACGGATCCTTGATCTGAGTCTGCACGAACGGTGAGCGAGACCAGAAGGACGGAGTCCGCGGTGGACCGTGCGCCCTAGCCTAGGTGCATCTTTTCCCTTGGTTTTTTCAGTGAGTCTACAAGGTATGGTAAAGATGTGTGATGGTATGTGAACAAGTCAAGTCTTCAAGTGGGAATCACGCCAACATGGGTAACACATTAAAGAAACCTCTGGGAACACGACCATTTGCCGATATCAGATGTGATCTGCTGGGACTTCTGCACTTGTTCCTTTGAAAGGTACAGCTGCCACAAAGTTTTTGGCACAGACACAATCTGCGCTGGGCTCAGTGAATTATGTGGGGAGCACCTGCCAAGTTAGACAATCATGCTCACAAGATCGCACAAGATCTACAAGCACAACATATTAGCTAGGTTTAGAAGTCAAGAGAGAGTTCATGACATGTATATTTGCAGTGAGTCTCTGCTATCCGCTGTTGCCCGTTTAGTCTACATTTGCATCTTGTGTTCCTAAATTTCTGACATTTTTCCCGACTCAATAAGGGTATGGAGCATTTTTTTTTAGCTGGGGTACCAATGGATCCCCAGAATTTGTATGGAAACATCTTGGGAATCCAATTGTTTGGACACAGCGTTACATATTGGTTGAAGTATCAACTGACTTAGCTTACCTTTATCAAATCTATGTGGTTGAATTATAGCGACCTCACTGAGCTGTCACCGGAATGATAGTTGGTAAGGGAAACTTTTTTCAGGTTGGTGAATTGTCATTTTTTTCGGCTAGAATCCCCATTCACGATCTTGGGATGACCATTTTCCATATCAAGATAGCTATATATATATAATGTATATATATATATATAATGTATATATATAATATATATATAATATATATATATAATATATATATATATATAATATAATATATATATATAATATATATAATATATATAATATATATACATTATATATATATTCTCATTATATTCCATGATATTCCCACTATATTTCCATTTTTATTGGTTAAATGCCATTGAATCCCATTATCTGGCGAAATGATAACGGCCTCACTACAACCTCACATCACCACAGCTTCACAGCTCCAAAAAGGGTGCGTCGATGTCCCCGGAAGAAGAACGTCGGCGTTTGTTGGAACTGGAGGTGGGCGGGCCGGGGTTAGAATGGACGACCCCCAAGCTATCTGGGTTTGTCTGAAAATGTTGGGTTAATATTCCCAATGAAATAGCCATTTAAAAACGGGATAATGATCAGCAAAACCATTGGGTTTAGGGGTACACTATTTTCAGACACATCCATCTAAGGCTTTCTTTAAGCCATGGATCCTCATTTTTCCGGGGTTAAGCTATACTAAGACATGTGACTTGCATGGGGTACCACCATGACTTCGGAAACCTCCATCTATCATCCAAGTTATTTTGGTCATTTTGAATCGGGAAACCGGGGAAAAGGGGGACGGAACCGCTGGATTCCTGCAACCTTGGAACCTGCTGTTGGGTTGCAGCGTTGAGAACAACCTTTTTAGTAGGAACCCATTGTCGTAGTTTATCTTCCGTACCTGCAAACACCTATTAAACTATAATAGTCAGCCATTCTTTGTCAAGATACCCTCCGGTAGTTCGTTGTATGGAAATGGAAAGTGGCCAATTTTTCGATTTTAAGCACGGTAAATTTGTGTAAATTTCCATTGCTATGTTCAGCGGACACATCTTCCCTTCAGGCTGAGTTCTATGGACAGTTCTGGGAGACAGCTCAAAGCTCCGATGACTTCCTCGATGTGTTCGAGGCACTCCATCAGCCCCGTGTTTTTTTTTTTTTACATGGTTATGGCATGCTGTGGCCATGATGCAATAATACCCAGAAATTGGGATATTACAGTATATAAATATATAAATAAAGAAATAAACCAATGAATATTATAAATAAATAATGTACTTATATATATATATATATGGATAATCAATGATATATGAAATATCGCGTGCTATGTTAGAGATGTTTTATCTTGCACACACACACACACGTTTTTGTATCTCTGTACATCTACATGAGAGAAAATAGATATCACACGCACGCGAAAAAAACTTGCTTGAAAACCTCGAAGGATTTCTGTAACAGAAAACTTTGCAGGAAAATGGTGCTTGGCAAAAAGTAGTTGCGTCAATTCCAAACACCTTCAAAATCAGCTCCTCGCTCAGGTACAACTACCAAATTTGACAGTTTTGCACGGCGCAGTCGCATTGACAACCACAAAAGCTTACAGTACTCCATATGAAAACCATTCGAACTGCGCACTTGTCACAGTCACGAAACACATCCAAGTCTGTCAGCCGTTGTCCTCGTTTCTTATATCATGTTTTTGCCTAAACACTGTTCAATGTTGGATGTTTTCCCCGAAAAACTTGGCGAAGGGAGTTTTTTCTTGCATGATATGACATTTTCATACATTTTCATGATGTCATAGTCTGACATTCGCTGAGAAAATGAAGACTTGACGTAAAATAGGCTCCCGTGTATATTCCCATGAAATCTTGGTGATTCCCCGAAAAACTCTCGCAGGCCGACCTCTGCGAATCGCCACCGGGGCACCATGTGGATGTGCTTCCAAGGGCCACCAAGGTGTCGTCATGACTGGTGAAGAACTGCTGTTGGATATGTTGGATGAGTTGCCAGGATGGTCCAGAGTTGAACATCGCCCTGCAGGTGCTGTTCTCAGCTTTGAACTAGTTTGAACCATGGGAATCTTCGACGCGACGAGCGGAGTTTTTTTAAATCCAGGCACTGGGCTTGTTGGCCGAGTGTGGAAAAGCCGTCCGAGAGTTCTGGCAGAATTCTGGGATGAGCCTGCAGCAATTCAGGCCATGGCTGTTGGGAAAGTGGCAGGGGTCAGTCGTTGCTATCCGTGTAGAGCACCTCCCAAATAGGTAGAAAACATATGATGCTAGAAAATAATGGTAACTAACTTTTCTATCTTCTTGGGGGTTATTTGGGCCCACTTTTTTGGGCTCCCGATTTCGACCCATACCCATATTCCAAGGCCAAGACCAAACATTGGCCCTCATCAAGCAAGCTTGGGTTTCTTCTAGCTTAGACATTTTTTCCACTTTAATAGAATATCTATAGTGAATATCAGTGAATATCAGTGAATATCCATAAAATAGCTACACTTTTCCAAGTACCCCCGGAACCGCATGTTTTTGAACCGCGCAACGCCGGCAGGAAGATGGCCATGAACCCTGGAGCCAGGATGATTGGTGAAGGTCCTGGGCGGAAGCAAACGCCCACGAACTTGAAGTCGCGGCAGTTGCTTGGCGACGGGAGCTGGGGATGGGTTGATTTCAATGGTCATCTTTGATAAAAGGTGATTGTTTCACATGACCTAGAGTCAGATTCAAGTCTAAGTGTGTACTCTTACGTGTATGTGTGTGTATATATATATATTTATTTATGCATATACATACCTACCTACCTACCTACCTACCTACAGACAGACAGACAGACAGACAGACAGACAGACAGACAGACAGACAGACGTACAGAGGTACAGACATACAGACAGACAGACAGACAGACAGACGTACAGAGGTACAGACATACAGACAGACAGACATACATATATATATATATATATATATATATATCAGACATATGCATGGTAGCTAACAAAGCCCTATGCGCCTATGCGCCCCAGGATTGGTAGGTTGTTCTGAATAGCTGGCAGTCAACACCCATCGATAGCATGATCCGTTCATCCTTCACAGCCATTGAGGAAGCTTTCAGACTGGCGATCCGTTGGAAGGGTGCGATGCTCTGGTTGGGTGTCGGATCTGGCTGGGAGGGCCACATCCCCCTTCCCCATTTTGGTCACCACTCCAAGAACGTCTGGGTTTATGGATACAGTAGGACGTATTAGCCACCAACAACCACATATTTGTAGTGGCGAAAAAATCAAGCATCAACTGAGCAGTGTTCAAAACCACTGTTGGTCGATGTTTTGGTTCAGGTGATATACTATACTACCCTTTATATAGATAGGGATTATCACAGTCATAGTCCATTGTAGGAACTCGGTTCTTACCCAAGCATCAATTCCTGGGGGGTTCGGCCACAGACGATCTTGTCTTTGTCTCCGTCTGCTAAACCTTATCAGAGGCAAACTACTTTTCGCCTACTGTGAGCGCCATAGATAACTATGAGCGCCATGGCAAGGCGGGTCGGGTCGGATGGGTTGAGGAAGGCGAGTATTCCCAATTTTGTTTTTACGCTCATGTCCTGGTGGAAGGTCTTTGTTCTGCTGGATCGTATCCTTGATCAAAGTGCTTCAGTTTTGGCTTACCCTCTGGTAATCCAACAGTTTGCTATGGAAAATGGTCCATTTGTAGATGGTTTACCGAACTTGAGAGGTGGGGTTGCATTGCGGTTGCATAGCAACCTGTTAGAATAGAGGGTACTTTTTCGTTTCGGCTGATCCCATCATCCCCATGATTTGGATGAGATATTCATCGCTGATTTTTTTCCACAGGCCACGAAGGGATCAGCGTCCGGTTCTCAGTGACCAAGGTTTTGCGGCTGACGGTGCTCACGGCAATTTTTGGTGCTCCATGGGGGAGGAACCCCAAACCCACCGGGATTTCCACAGTTTTCCTCCAAGGTTTTGGACCCTGAAAAATGGCAATTTTTTGTGCTCCTTAGGAATGCTACCCTGACGTATCCAGAAGAGCCTTCGTTGAAGGTCGAGGAGGATGAGGAGCCGTTTCAAAAAAGGGCAGGGGCTCTGCAGTCCTATCATTTCCGTGAGAAACCAACCAAAAAATCCTCCCAAACATTCCAAATTCCATTTTTGGTGACATCCTGGGTTTGAAGGGATTCCAATTTTTGTGGATACTCCCTTAAATTTGCACTTCAGAAGCACATGATGTGGAACATACCTCTACTCACATTTCCAGAGACAATTTTATAGGACCCCATCCTGATGGGTTGCTTCCCATAGAACATACCTTCCCATCATCGGAGGTCCCTGGAATTTCTACCAGCATCCTGGGCACTTTGGGTATCAAATATACCCCACAAGTCTTAAATTTCTTATATGGATCCCAAATTTTAGAAGCGGGTGCTTCTGAAAATGGAACCCCAAAGCATTGGAAAAGATGACCAATTGTGGATGATACCTGATACCGGTTGAACATTCCATGGTGTCAGCTGAAATCTGCAGCTTTTTTTGTCCAGGAGGGTTGGTGTCGTGCTCTCTTGAGCAGGGCTTCCCAAAGACTTGGCTTTGTCTGCAAAGGTTTAAAGGTTCATTTTGAATTTTCCGACCGATCCTCAGGATCCTCAGTATCCTTGATTTTTGGAGAAACCACCGGCGGTGTCTGGTGTGGCCCCCCAACTTTTTTAAGGATGTCCCAAAGTCTGGGGGTCCCCATTGCATCCCATGCTTGAGAAGCGGGCACCTCAAGGCTATGCTGTGCCGTTGCCAGTACCATCTTCTCGTCAGGGACTCTTGTCGGGTGGAAATTGACATTTGGTCAAGTTATATGGGGGGGTGCCAACACTGGACCCCACAGATGACTGGTCATTTTCGGGATTAATTGGTATTAAACAATCCTTGGGGGTCTTTTGATTCCCATACCTGGTTCATCAAGGGTGGACCTTTAAAGGAAGATCGAGCAGACGTTGCGGGGTGTTTTTGCAGGGCTCAATGAATTGATGCTCAAGGTGTTACCCTTGAGCACACTTAAACATTGTGTGGGCAATGTTTGGATGAACAGGAATATAGGCATATAGGAGTGTTGTTTCGTCCAAGAAATCTCTGACAACAACTCCATTTCAAGCTTGACTCGGTCACATCATCACCAAGCTGATAAGTTTAACAGAAATGAAACTGTTGCAGGCCTCGAAACGGAGGAGAAGGATCAAGTAGCAAAGAAAGTCAAGCCCTTAGAATCGCGCCGTTTCCGAGGGATTCTGCAGATTAGTAAGAGAAGAGGCTCATGTTGATCCAGGTGTCAGGTGTTTTGTTGTGCGTCATTTTCCTCCACACAGGCTGGTGGCTTGGTGCCGGCTGCATTTTTCAAGGCCCTGCGATCTCTTGAAGCTGTGCTCAGCGAGGACTTTTCAGGCGAGCAGAGCTAGGATGCCGGATTTAGCTGTTTACGGTAGAGATCGAAGCACTTTAGCCAATCTTTGTTTCTGTCATGTGCGTTCAATTGTGTAGGAAAACCATTCAAGTCAGTTGGACTTCGTGCTTTGGGATTTCACATGCCCACTGCATCCCACTGCCAGGTGTAGAACGTGGACTCCCGGGAGTGAAGCAGCTCTGACATGTTGCGGCCACATGTCGATTTAGTGCAAGCCAGTTTGTTGTTGAAGACTGTCAGTTGGTGGGAAAATGTGGGAAAAACCCTCTTGGTGTAGCCAAATATCTCGCTTTGTCACAAGAGAGTAAAATTTTTAAATGAGGGTGTAATTTTGTGGTCACAATAATCATAGCAATGATTGGCAATGATAATAACAATTAGGGGATGATGAACCTGTGGCGGTGCTGGGCTTTTCCCAGCTTCAAACGAAGCCAAGCCCTGGCTATGAGTCAAAACCATGGGACCCGTTCCCATGCTCTGGCAGGTGCTTCCTGGATTGCAGCACTTTTGGCCTGGACCGCAGCATGACTTCTGATACTTTCAGTTTCTTTTTTGTTGGCTTCGGACATCATGTAATATATATATATATGTAGATATGGTATGTACAAAATCTGGAAAGATGTCCCTGCAGGATCTCTCCATCAGCGAGGGAGACTTCCTTCAAGGCCAGCGACGTGACACAGGTGCACGGCGTCTGCGGGCTGTACCATCTCTTTGCTTTGCCGCGGCAGACACATGGGGAGTTAACCAACAAAATTGGTGAATTAATCAACAAAGACGGAGATTTGACATGGTTCACCCAAGAATAATTGGGTTCCACAGGGTTCAACCAGCAAAAATTGGGATTTGAGCAACAAGAGTGTGGGGTGATAAACATGCACAAGCAACCATGCTATTTTGGATGTGAATGATTGGGGTCCGGGTTCTGATCCATAGCGGCCATAGCGACCTCGCCGCCGAAGATTTTTTTGGGCCCGTCCAGGAAAAGCTCCAACCAATCAGGACAAGGATGAGATGAGGCTACTCGGCATTGAATTTCTCAGCCGGAGATGCTGCATGCTGTCCAACGCTTCATGGAATCATTTTCAATGCTTATTCCAACATGTTGCTGTTCTGGTGGAATTCTGGTACAGCCCCCCAAGTAAGCAACATATTGGCAAAATTATGTCTCTGCCCATCAATGATCTCGGGGGATAGCCATGGATAGCCGTCGTCATCAATGGAGTGACAGTCGCGTTCAGGCTAGAGAAGAAACTCCGTGAGATTTGCGCTTTGAAGCGTCGCCAGGCGCTGCTAAAAATCCAAGAAATGGCCTGCTGGATCAACAGCTGAAGCTATGAAAATGGTGGCTTCACCTTTGGTAACGTGTAAAGGGATTACAACTTCACCATGTTGACAGGGATGAAGATTCAGAGCTAGCTACAGCCTCAGGTTGAAGGAGAAAAACTGGAGAAACTGCAGGCGGAAACGGCTCGGCCGGTGTCATTGAAATCAGTTTCTCAGGTTCCAAACCATTGGATTTTGGATGATGGGCTAACCGTCATTTCCAGCACCCCATTTCAACATGGAAAGTCCAAGTTTTTGGTCGTTTCCTCTCGGTGTCTGACTAGGTGACCCACCAATCTACCCTAGGGAAATTCCAACTTTCCCTGGTTTGGACCAGTTTGTATGGTGATGGGAAAAACTTCGGCTCAAGCGCAGCTTGTCTGGAGATTCTCGTGGCCTGTTTAAACAAATTCACCTTATGGTCATCCTGCTGTGGCTCACTTTGTTCGACATTGCCGGATCCTTCCGCACGTCGGTGGAGAAGGTAGATTGTTCGAAGCGCGAGCATGATTTCGACCAAATCCACAAGGTCAAAGGTTATTATGGCTTCGATATGGATCCTGGGTGGATTGTAGCCATAGATTCTTTTTTCCCAAAACATTCCACACTGAGGGGTTCTTATGGTAAGTGTTTTTCGCCCGGGTTCATTCAGGGTTCGCGGTCTGGCCTCCGGATTTTGTCTGTGCCTCACACAAAAGTTCCCACAAGTGGGATGTCCATGTGCATGTTGACGGTGTTCGCTCGTGAAACGTAGGCACTCCTTGGCCCAGATCTGAAGGTCTACTTTTACTGATGCGCGGCTGATTCCGATTCCAGCTGTATTTAGATGTGTTGTGCGGCGCTCAGCCACCCGAGAGGTGTCTGGGAGTGTAAGAAGCAGCAAAAAGGTACATGCCCATTGCGCGTGGCAGGCGCGCTACTTCGGATGCCTGGGATTCATTGATTTTTCGAGGCAGGCGCAGTACTTTGAAGACTTCATCGACAGACCCAAAAACAACGTAAACTTCGAGTTTCATGTTTCGCAATGCACGCAATATTTCGTGAATTTTTACCACCTGCTCGCGCAACGCTTTCGTCACTTTTTGCATGTCGGATCGCTCTCGTTGTGGCACTTTGCTCATTTTGGTATCGCTCGTGCAATGCTGTCAGATCACTCTCGTTGTGGCGCGGCGCTCATTTTTGATATCTTTTGCGCAGCCCTCTTGTCACTTTGCGCATGTTAGACCGTTCTTGTTGTGGCATGGTGCTCATTTTGATATCGCTCGAGCAAACCTTTCGTCATTTTGTGCATGTCAGATCGCTCTCTTTGCGGCGCAGTGCTTATTCTGATATTGCTCGAGCGACCCTCCCGTCACTTTGCGCGTGGTGGATGGCTCTCGTTGTGGCGCGGTGCTGATTCTGTCAAGGAGATCTTGTGCAATGAATTTGTCAAGGAAACCACCCTCGACAAAAGAGGAGAGCTTGTATGTGGCTCTTGGAAAAGATCCTGTACAGATACTGCGAGTTCAAAAACCCATCCCTTGCACAGAATTCTGGCGACTCATGCTTGGAGAGGGTTTTTCTGATTTCTGAAAAAGGCCAATGCTTGGAAGTTTTGAATTTCTTTGGAGTGTGCGGATCTTTGTCTGTAGTTTGCCCAATGACCAGTGTAGCGAGATGTGGTCAGGCCATTCTTGTCTGCAGGTTTGACATTGCAGACGCCCTAAACATAGCGTTGTTTCTTGTGACAAGTCGACTTTTAGCCGGGGATTTGAAAACAACCAAGAAACCTTTGTACTACTGGCAGACCCTGATCAAGTATGAGCATTGCGACGAGTTCTTTACCTACTTCCCCAAGTACAATGACTACGTGGCCATGCAGTCAGTGAGGGATGACACCACCGCTGACAAGGAATTCTGTGTTGTTGAGGGGACCACTTTTCCGCCACAGTTCTGCTCCACGTTTCCGCCCGATTTTCAGAAAGAAACCTTGAAGATGGTGATCGCCGATTGCAAGAACAGGTTGTGTGAGCTGGCGCAGTCAGGCAAGTGGAAGGCTGGATGGTTTAAGCAAGGCAAAGCAAAGAAGATGCCGTGGCCCCGTGAGATGCAAAAGGATGGGCACCAAAGCCTGGGCTATGAAGATGCGTTCCTGGTTGTTCAGAGATGTTGTTGGCTTACCCAAAAGATGGGGGGCTAACATGGGCTAACCAACAATCAGATGGGGATATTTGGGGTATAATATTGTAACTTGTACTGTAACCAACAAAACTGCTGATATATAAACTGGTTGGTTTCAATGATTTGTTGTTTTCCATTGATTTTGGTTTCTTGTTTTTGAAGCGTGGCTCAACCACCAGGTTCCATCAGAAGTGCTGGCATGGACCGAAGGCGTTTGGTGACATGATTCCAGACATTGAAGAGTTCCTAAGCCAACAAAAACTCACGACCACCAGTGGGACTTTCAACAAGAAGTCCTGTGGATGCCAGGATTTTGCTGAGTCGTTTTTTTTTTTTTGGAGACTCATTTCATCCCCATTTTTTCGGTATCTTAGTATCTTCATCATGGAACCCAGGGGGACCCCAATGAAAGGTATCTAGTTTCACCGGAAAGGGAAATGAAGGGAACAGATATGTTGCCCTCATCTCCGAGGATGCCGCACAGAGGATGACTGCAGCAAAAAAAACGACTGAGAGCGCAGGATTGAAACGCGGACCGGTCAGCAAAAAGATAAGTTTCTGACAAGTTTCTGAGGAAATTCTATGGCTGGAATACATGCTGGTATACAACTCAACATAGCAATAGACAATTCACCCTTTGGAAACTTTTATAGATGATTCATGATGATTCACCTGTTACTGTTAAGGATGATGATTTTCGCTATGTTCAATTCCCAAACGGTACTTTTTCGCTAAAGCTTCACCTCAGGTTAGGATCGATTCAGCATCCATCCCTGTAAGCTTGGTCGGTCCAGAACAAAACATGCTGTCTTTGTGAGAATTTGAAAAAAACATGTCTCAATTTGTGACAAATGCGCAGAGAATGATGGTATGTATATGCATGTATATGCTATAATACAAAAATGGAGACTTGAACCAGCGATTCATGGAGAATACCTGAAGGGCTTGGGCACGTACCATCTGGGTTTGTCTGCAGTCGGGGATAAGCCGGCCAAGTTCTTGCAATTTTAATGAGGAACATCATTTTCAAAGCCCTTCAAGATCATTTCTTTGAGTGGGTCACAGGGGTTACAAACTGAGAAACCAAACAAAGTACGGAAGCAGCTGAGATTAAGATCCACGAGGCAATGATGACCAGCAACTTTGCTGTGGCGCCACTAGATAAAGTGTGTTGGTTTAAGGCCATGATTCCCTTCCACCCATCTACCCACCTGTGTTCCTGTAGATTTTCCGAAATTTAGGCCGAAAAGGTCGCGAAGCGCAGCGAACTCTTCCAAGAGGTCCAAATGCCGTGGGGGGATAGACTGGGCTCAACCTGGCGGTGAACGGGGTAGACTGGGTCAATTTTCTTGGTCATGAATCTGAAGCGACATTCTCCAATGAAATATTCGAGTGGCACTGGATATTAACCCATAATGATTTACATCAAGATATTTACCCTTTGGTGATCAAACATGGCTGGGAAATCCCCGAACTAAATCGATGGTTTCATGGCAGAATCATCGAACAAAAAGTGTTTTTTCCAGCAAACCATGTTGATTCCTAGAGGGTTTCTATGGGTTTCTCCATCTAAAATATTCAAGATCCCCATTCCATGGTCATAAATATGTGTAAAGCATGGTTTCTGGAGGCTGCAACTCATATATTTCAGGGGAGTTGGATACACTGGCCTATTTTGGGTTTGTTAAAAAAAATGGGTGCCCTAAAATCCCATGGTCATTTTATAGACATTTCCCTATGAAAGACACCACATTTGGAGCTTTCCATTCCGAAAAATCCGCTTTTCAAAGGTGGCAGAAATGAAGCTGCGGAGAGCCGAGAAGGTGCACGGCGCGTGCACCGGGAGTGTGAAGTGAATCCGTGTGTGTTTCACCATCAACCAACATTTTTATACGGCTTCAAAGAGCCTTTGTTGGGTTTCCAAAAAGGTGCCTCATGTATTCTCAATTCCAGATTTATAATGTTTTGTAGCTAGTTTATATAGTGGGAACATGATTTTCTCAAGCAGTGGATTTTTGATGATTTTTGGGAATGTTCCCCAGAAACCCAGATGGTTAAACCAACCCGATTGGGGATATCTGGGGATATAACAACGATAAAAGTGGCGATACAACTGGTTGGTGCTTTCAAATCTTTGCGGGGACTGCAACATATCAGATGTCAATGTCATCAAAGATGGTGCATACAACCGGCAATGACAGGAGTAGATGAAATAGATTACTGATCAATTTGGTTAGCTTTTTCAAAATTCCTTGCTTTCCCCTGAAGACTGGGATGACAATCTGCAAGAACTGACATTTAAGTGGATTGACAAGTTCAACTACTTTTCATATGTTCTTGAAGTCGGACAAATTCAAAGTCTGTCGCGTCAGGAGTTGCTCCGGCTCTTCAAGAAGAAACACAAAGCTTTTCAGGACGGAAGCTAAACCGTGCCTAATGGGCCGCAGCCCACTTGAGCCTGGCTCAAATTTCAAAAAACGCAAACTTCCAAATCATGTTGTTGTTTTCAAAAGGTCGGCACTATGGCTCGGAATCACATCCTTCCATGACCTGCAGGATGCTTTCTGGGACTTTGAGTCGCAGGATGGGGGTTGGGTGCCAAAAACATGATGGAACATCGGGAACACCGGGAGCACCCCAATTATCACCATTTTCCACGGAATTACCACTTTTGGGGTATATGTATATATATATATGGTACCATATATACGGTCTTCAGACCAACGCATTTCTTGTATTTTCTTTTTGTCTTGAATGGCAAAACTCCCTACCAAGCATGATGCAAAAACTGCCACGACTGTTCTGCAAGCGAGGATTTGTACAAAGATGGTGCTGCGCCAACGAGTCAGGATCTCTGATCCCTGTCGTTGACATTCGTGTTTCTCAAAGTCGGACACTTGCTATCTTTACTGCACGGGAGGTGACAACTTCGCGTCACTAATGTCCTCATACATCTCTGAATGCTTGAAGATTACACTGGCACGTCTTTTAAAAAACCATTGTAGATCTCATTTGGGGAGTAGTTGTGAATGGATAGGATCTATCTTGACAGGTGGTCCAAAAGGCATGAAGAACATATCAATTTCCAAAAGGCAAAATCCGCAGCTCGTCAACTCAAGCGAGGCGCATTGACCCCCTTCGGCATCTTCAATCAAGATAGATGTGGACAGCCCAGAGTTCACTGTGGATTGAACCGAACTCGAAAAAAGCACATCTGCAGCACCTGCATCTTCCTCGACCGATTCATCAGAATGAACCTTTCGCACCGTCTTTGACAGGATTTTTGACTCATCTATCACCTGGGAATCTCCATTTTTATAGATTTTTTGAGACATCCGTTTCTGCAGTTTCAGTGGTCAAGAGCCCCAATCTTCCGCCGTCAGCCATTGCCATCGGGTCTGAGGTGAAGGTCCTGCGACTGTGAGTTCCGATGGTATCCATGCAGAGAGTTCTGCACCTCGATGGGTTTGGCTCCAAGGGTGGCAATGCGGATCCACATCAGCCTGGTTGATGGTGAATTAATTTGTTGCTACTTATGTGAATTAAGTACTATATAGATCATTTATTGTTGGGGATTATGATAAGCCACAGGACTGGGAAATCTATCCACCAACTAGTATTTCATGAGATGGGATAGGGGTATTGTTTATGGCTTATGTGGATCAACATCACATAGGTTGTTGCTATTGTTGTTGATGATTGCATAATTATGCATAGTTATTGTTGTGGTTGTTGGCATTTCGTTTGCGATGATTGTCGGTAGCCGTTGGTGTTATTCTTTAGTTTTGTGATAATGAGCATCGCTGTGATTTTCAGTTCTCATTCCTTACTAGGCAATATGATGAAGGGGAGGAGAACATAGGACAACTACGACACCACGATGAATATGATCTCATCATTCCCAAAGAGCTCCTGACAGGAGATGAAATGAAGATCACTGGCATTCCAAACCATAAGATCCAGTTTTGGATATGTTTGGAGATGTTTGAATCGATTTCTTGGCCAACTTGGTGTGCCATTTTAGCACCAGATGAGTTGGCACTTCAGTGCCACAAAGGTCAGCCCAGAGTTGGTTTCCGGTGAAGCATTTCCCTTGACGCCATTGAACACCCCATTGTTAGCTGTTGATGCTTAACGCTTAATTTTGAGAGTTAACTTATATAGATGTTATATAGATGTTATAGATGGTTAAATCCTAATGATTGATGCTTCAATCCCCATGATGCTGATTTTCCCTACCTTTCCCCCACTTTTTTACCATCCATTCGCCTTTTAGAGGTCGGCGTGCCGCTTCACCTTTTCCTCAAAAATGGTGAGGTAGCGGCCTTTGCAGTGGAGATTTTGCGTGGACAGGCCCGGTGGATGAATAGTTGGGGGTTAAGCACAAAGAAACACATTTCAAATGATCATTGATGAACAATCCACCAAACCAATATCAACAAAGGAAGGGCAAAAGTCGGCAAAAGGTTCTCTTCAGACCGCTCTTACGTGACGACCGTGCTTGAGACTTGCGGAGACTCGGAGAGTTTTTTTTTGCTGAAACCTTTTGGTTCTTCAAATGGTTTCAATGTTTTTGTTCAATGGTGTTGAATAGTACTTGAATAGTATGGTTCAATGGTTCAATGGTTTCACTATTCAATATTCAAAATTGAACAACCAAAACACTCAATAGTGTTTTTTGATCGTCGTTGATCGTTCTGAAGATATGTGAGTGGTTTTCATTGGCCGATCTGAAGCACCACGAAACGGTCAGCGCAGGTCCATCTGGGCTGGGCAAGGCCAAAGGCTGTGGGGAGCCGAGAGTTCGTGTGGATTGGACTTGGTGTGTTGAATCTGGGATTTCCGTAAAAATGGGGTAGTTATACAGTTATACCATGTTATACCCCACCACATGTTGTTTTTATTTAGGGAAGATGATGATTGCCATTTGGGTGTTTGGTTTCCCCATTTTTAGAGAAACCCATTTTCAATTCCCAGTTGATCCCCGAGGCCCTCAGCAACCTGGGGAGTGACGACAAAGGCTTTGCTTTTGGAAGCTCCGGCAAGAAGGCGCTCCAGCGCCAGTTGTGCATGATTTACCCTCTGGTAATTTGTTACATAGCTATTGAAAATGGCCATAGAAATAGTGGATTTTCCCATTAAAAATGGTGATTTTCCATAGCTATGTAAACGTTTACCAGAGGGTAAAACCCAGTGATCGTAAGTCCCCCAAGCGAGGTTATCCCATATGAAAATTGGATATGAACCAGTTTTCGAAGTGGGATGATCCTCCAAGTAACCGTTACATTTTGTTGGCAAAACACTGGGGATTCAACGTGGGGATGTCAATGTCTACCACCAAGAATTGCGATGTGACCAACAAACACGGGGAGTGAAACAGCACACGTTGACAAGGGCAAAACCATCCCAGTTGACCCATGGCCCTGGCGTTGTCAGGTGACGGCCGACACCTTTGAAGCTTACGGTGAAAGCTTTGATGTGGGCGATACCATCCATTGTGAGGCGTCCTGGGCGGGATACCGTTGGATAGGTGGATAGCTGGTATCAAGGCAAAGACCCTCCATTTTCATCCATTTTCAAGGAAGGCTTGGGTGATAGGTGGATAATTCACAGCATTCTATATCGATTTCTCATCTGTGACACTGCACCAATCCTGGAAGTCTTGTTGAATTGCTGGAGCCAGGCGGAAAGAGAAGAAGGGAGGCACCACCGGGACATTTTTCTCATGTTCAGCGGTAGCAGTCCAGACAATTTTCTGTCCATGCGTTTCAATTGACCGCACCATGCACAGCGACATGCCATACTTGTATCTTTTCAGGAAGAAGTAAAACCCTTCCCACTTTGAACATGCAAATTCACTGGAAACGGGCATCTACACTCTAGAACGGTGTGTATCCCCACAGTGCAGTTCCACATCTAAAGCAATGGAAGAATGGTAAGAGGAACCAGTGGTTTCTCCTACTGAAATCAGCCAGCACAAAGATTAGATTGGACTTGAGTCTAGATTTGATATGTTTTCCACGCATGTTTCGGACGTATCCAAAACTATTTTCTTATGGACATCCCGAATGACTTGGTCAAATCCCATTTTAGTTGGTTTGCAACATCTTTTGGGGGTTGAAACTCACCAAGTTTGGTGACGTGGAATTGCCGCATTGTGGCTGCTCCTAAAATTTAGTGCTGCTCAAGAAATACTGGCCCCCCAAAATCCAGCCACTTGCGGGTTGCTTTTATAAAAGAAACAACCTTGGGTCGCCATAGCCATTTGGCTAAGGGTGGCTAGTATGTCAAAAGCTTGGTACCTTTGTTTTCACACCAAATTGTTTGCATGACTGAATGTCAATCAGCACCTTCAGAAGGACCTAAATAACCTAAATGACCTCACATTGTTTGCAATAGAACCTAATTCTGAATGTTGTAACCCCAAGTATTTGCCAAATTCGCAAATCTGGATTGACGTATCGTTCTTTCCTCAATAAAATTTTTAAAATGGCATAAATGACGGTATCCCCATTCTGAGATGGAACCCCAAAGACAGGTTGCGCATTGGCTTTGCAAAGAATTCAGAGCCCTTGGGCGTAGCCTTTGATGTGGAGGATCGTGAAGAGAGAGGGCCCCAGATGGGGGTCCTTGCGATGAAGGGGAGATGGCCAAAAAACGATGGATTTCTAGAGCTTGGGATACACAGAATCATGGACTCTGCCTATTTTTTGAGTGTTCTTCATCCAGTTTGGGAGCCCAATTTATATACCGGATCCGTTTTCGGATTTGGAATCCAACCTAGAGGTTTGAGCGTGGATGTGGAACGTTTCCGATTTCAACAATGTGGTAACGGCTGAAATCTGATTCCAAATACAACCTCCACGCAAATCAAGTAAACGGGGAAACATGGTTGAGTACAACTCAGTACAACGATCATTCTACCAATGCGGGTGGCGTGGCGTGAATGATACCCTCTGGTAAACGTTTACATATATAACTATGGAAAGATCCACCATTTTCAATGGGAAAATCCACTATTTCAATGGCAATTTTCAATGGGAAAATCCACTATAAATCACCATTTTCAATGGGAAAATCCACTATTAATGGCCATTTTCAATAGCTATTTTGACATAACCAGAGGGTAAGTTGGAAACGTGAAGATCTCCATGACTTGGCGTCCGAACATCGCGCCAATGCGAACGGCGTCTGCGGCGACCGAGGGAAGCATTGCTGGGAGTCGTGGCTGGAAAGAACTTCAAGGCTCCAAAGCTGGCGGGTTTGCCCAAGGGTATACTAGGTGAACCCTCCCTCAAATCCCATTGAATTGTGATTATGCATATATATATACATATACATTGATGATCGATTTCCCCCAGGTTTGGACAACCACATTTCCAGTATTCATTGGTTTGAGTCCATTATTTTACAGAATTTAATGGTAGTAGAATCAGTTAAATCCATAATTTAGCTGGTTAGATTTTCAAGTAGGCTGGCTAAATTCCAAGTTGTTTTTGACCCCAATGCTTCGGGGAGCATGGACAGGTCCAGCTCGTTTCAGCGGAGTGCATGCCCCTGGAGGAGGGATCTTCGAGTGAAGTGTCTAGCGGAGCAAGGTTTTGGGGCGTCCAAAGGGTACCTGGAAACCGGGCATTTCCCGGATGGAGGTTTTCCAGGTGATTTTTCAGGGGTTGGTTTGCCTGTCCCATTTTGGGTATATTGGACATCACCTGAAAAAGTAGCCATGGCATTGACCATATACCGATTTTGGTTGGGTGATGTTTGACATTTAATGACCCATGTTTTTGATGTTTTTTTGCGTTTTCCTTTCTGGTGTTCGATCCCAATCGCCAGGAGGCTCCTGAGCCCATTCTGCAGAACTACGTCAGCTACGATCCGCCGGGAAACGCATGGGTCAAGGGGGGATGACCTGCATGTAGGAGTCGTAGCTGGAGACTCTAAACATATTTTGGAGACATCCAAGAGCTCGGTGATTGGGGTGATTTTTCTTGCTGCGGTTTGTTCAGTTTGGTCTCAGGATCTTTCCCGCTTGGATGCATTGGCGTGCCACTGCTGTCGGATCTACCCGACTGCCAGAAAACCCAACATGTGGTATTTCAGAAACCAATGATGTGAGCCCAATTCTTAAATCTCGATTGGGCATGTGTTGTAATAATCTCCAAATGGCAATCTGATCAAACTGTGTTCCTGGGTTTACCTCATTCGTCATTTGCATGGCATTTCTTTTCGGTTTCCCAGGCCTCGTTTAGCGATGGTGGTGAGGGACTTCCAAGCAGGCAATGAGGAGCGTGGCTTCGGCGTGGATGGGCTGGAGCCTGGTGTTGAATGGTGGGAGAGCTTCCATTTGCTTGTCACTGTCACGTCTTCTTTTCAGCATGGTCACTAGAATCACTAGAATCTTGCAAAAGCCCAAAACCATAGTTCGCAAGAACCTGGCGCACCCGGTCCCGAAGATTTGGCGGAAACCCTTTGCAGGAGAACCTGCTTCTATGGACCGGTGAGTCAGGGTCTCAGAGTGACTTTGCTCCGGATGCGCCCTTAACATTGGAAAAATGTTTCCTACCTAACAACTCTCGGTGAGTCCTCAGCGAATGCGAAGTGTGCTGAACAAGATTGGATGTCGTTGAATTTGCCACCTTGCATGGGTACTTTCAGGATCGAATATGATCGAACGAATCTGGATTTGTGGAATCTCTTGAGATTTGGCCAATGCTGAGTCTCATTGAGGACGGTCTACGTGTCAGACAATGACGGTGAAGGCTGGCTCTATGGTTTCTTCCTTGACCCTGAGGACTGGATTGCTTGGGTGGTTTCCAGCGCGAGTTGTTGGCCATGGATGTCATGGTCATGGTGGCAGGAATTTCTGGGTAGCTGTGAAGCTTGATGGGAAATATGGGAAATGCACAATGAGTCATGAAGATATATGAAGATCATGAAATTGGTAAAAGTAAAGAGACTTCCACAGATGTGATGAGCAACTGGCCCTCAGGATCCAGATGATGGTGGATGGTTCCCAGTCTCCCAGCTCAGATGGGCAGATCAGATGCCTCGGACTAAAATGGGCCCAATACTGCACCGTCCAAATGAATAGTTTTCTGGGGAGGAAAAGTATTGGGGACCTTCAGCCAAAACCATGAAATCCTACGATATCCTTGGAATTTTGAGGAGTTTCCAGACTTCACACAGAAATTCAGGACTCTGACGCATGGCCCAGGTGGATGCTGTGGAATTCATGGAGGAGGTAAGTCTCCAGCTTTCGCTGGAGGTATTTTTCGTCATTTCAGCTGGATGACTACTTCCCACGCCTACAGGTTGTAGATGGTTGTAGCGGCCCTTGAGTAACAAGAAGGATTTTCAGCCTACAGCAGATTACAGCAGTATTTTCCATATTTTCATGGACAAATGTGGGCTGCGAAGGGTAACTTGATGGAGGCCATTGAAGAGCCTGAGCAGCAGGCAGCTTGAGATTTTGTGAACGTGCTTGTTTCAACGCCGGAAGTCATTTGTGACAATTGAAATAATTACATATTATCGAAGGAAGCTTAGAAGTCAAACTTCCGACGATATGGACAGATGAAAAAGCAGAGGTGGGAAGAATCAGAGAAGAGAAGAAGAAAGAAGATCAGAAAAGAGAAAGAGTCAGAAGACAGAAGATGCAGGTGCGTGAAAAGGTAGAAAAGTCGTGAAGCACTTTGTTTTTCCAGTGATTTGTGGCTCCGGAGGGTCGAAAAGTAGGCTCGCTAAAGCGGCGGGTGCGGAGCCATGTGGTCAGATGAGAAATAGAAAATTGCACGCCGTTGTGGCGCGAAGCACATTTCTAAGTCAAAATGTACAGAACGCACCAACGTCGGACCACTTTTGGAAGTTGAGATGTCGAAAAAGTGCACACCGTTGTGGCGCGAAGCACGTTTGGAAGTCAAAATGCACAAAACACACCAGGGTCGGAGCACTTTTGGAAGTTGAGATGTCGAAAAAGTGCACGCCGTTGTGGCGTGAAGCAAATTTGCAAGTCAAAATGTGCAAAACACACACCATGCTTGGACCACTTTTTGACGTTCAGATGTCGTTTCGCGTGGCAGGCGCAAGGGATTGTGCACCGTGTCAAAAGTGAGCAAAACGTGAGGATTTTGTAGCATTTCCAAAAAACGATGGCAGGTGTGAGACATTTGAAGAGGATCTGGAAAGATGCATTTTTCATGGCAGGCGCAGTACAAGAGACATGTTCATCAGAGATGTTAGGAGGTCCGCGCGATGATTTCCTGAGAGGGGTTGCATTTTGGAGCATCAGATCTTCATTTTTGGGAAGATGATTTTGCGTGACAGGTGCAGCACTTTGTATGACCTGGCATCACTTTTTGGTGGCAGGCGCAGTACTTTAGACAGATGGAGTGGAAAAATCGCAAACGCATTGGTACCAGGCCGTCAGCTCTGCACTCAAAGAATTGCTTCGTTTTTGATGTTGTCAACTTTGAAAAGTGAGGAAACCTCGTTAGAATTGCTTCGTTTTTGATGTTGCCAATTTCAAAACTAGAGGAAGTTTCGCAGAATTGCTTCCTTTTTGGCGTTATCAAGTTAAAGAGTTAAGGAAGTCTTGCAGAATTGCTTCGTTTTCAAGCTTGCAGATAGACAGATAGATGGATAGATAGACATACAACTACAACTACCAGTACAGCTACAACTACAACTACATTACACTTTACTACGCTAATTACAGCACACTACAGTACAGCGACAACTACAACTACAATGACAACTGCAACTACAACTGCTACTACGACTACTGCTGCTGCTGCTACAACAACAACTACTACTCCTACTCCTACTACTACTACTACTGCTACTACTACTACTGCTGCTACTGCTACTGCTACTGCTGCTGCTGCTACTACTACTACTACGACGACTACGACTACGACTACGACTACGATTACGACTACGACTACTATTACGACTATTACGACTATTACGACTATTACGACTATTACGACTACTACGACTACTACTACTACTACTACTACTACTACTACTACTACTACTACTACTACTACTACTATACACAGCACAAGACTACACTAACACACTCCACTACGCTAACTACACTACACTACAACTACAACTACACGACACTACACTACAACTACAACTACAACTACCCTACTTCACACACACTACACTAGACTACACTACACTTTACTAGAGTAGAGTACACAACACGACACTACACTACAGTACACTGCACTACACTACATTACACTACACTACACTTACTTACAACTACAACCACAACCACAACTACAACTACAACTACACTACACTAATTACACTACACTACAGCTACAACTCCACTACACTACAGCTACAACTACAACTGCAGTACACCACACTACATCCAGCAATTGTGAGTGAGGTGACCACTGCAACCAGTGCAACCACTCTAAAAAACACAACTCCAACCACCTTTGGGTCCATCAGTGGGTTCGCTCTGCCATCCCTGATTCACAACAACTAAGCTCTCCTATAGGTTTTCTATTTTTGAACTTCCGCCACCGACTTGTGCGGCACTACTAGTATATACTGTATACTGTATATATATAATATTTATTATATATATTTCTTGTGCAGTTGTTATATATATATATGTCATATATTTATTGTATATCTAATATATATATAAATACCATTAGGTGTTATATTCTATATCCACCGCCTCAAGTGGATCAACGTTCACATGCTGTGACTTGCCTTTTTTTGGACTGGGTGTGCCAAGTCCTCGCAGGCCGACGACACCTGGGATCAGTGGACTGCTGCTGAGCCGGAAGAACTCCCGTACCACTCTCGGTTGGACGCACAGCATGGGCAGCGGGCCAGTGCTGAATGCTAAATCACGACATGAAATGTGTCAGAAACATTCTCCGATTCAGCAATTATTCGCGATACCACATGGCAGAGATAAAACGGCATTTTCTTTTTAATCATCAACAAAACATGAAGAAAATGATATGATTAAATGAAAAAATGATCATTAATCATCAGTGTGTTTTTCTCTTTCATTGAGTTTGTTGTGTCAAAAAATATGAAGAACAATACACAACAAACCTCAATGAAAACGTGTCATTCCAGGTGAACCATCCTTAGCCATATCATTTTTTCATCCAATATGTTCAAAATTCCCATTGTTGTGTGGAAAGACAACCATATAGCATTCAGATGAGATGTCTATATCTATATCTATATCTGTATCTATATCTATATCTATATCTATATATTATCCGCATATAATCCCTCTGACGTCACCACATTTGTTGCTTACTTCCTGGTTCAAACGGGTCGACCGAGGCAGTGGGGTCAGGAGGAGGTTCCGGAGCTGCCGGACTGGGGCAATGAAGGCGCGCCGGCGGAGCCCGCGGATCCCACGGACCCCGAGACGAAAGGCACCGGGGGAACACAGCGCTGCAGATGTGGGAATTTTCGATGTAATTACATATATATATATATATCTATCTATCTATCGATCCATCCATCCATCTATCTATCTATCTATCTATTACATCTATATTATATATATATTATATCTATATTATATCTATATCATATCTATCTATCTATCTGTCTATCTAAGATCTAGATAATATTCTAATGAGCTGCTGATTTTGGATGACTGGCAGATTGCTTTCATTGATTGGAAACTTTTATTTCTGGATGGATCTTTCACCTCGTCAGATTTCAAGTGAGATTTTCCGTTTTCAACACATCAATTTGGAGGTTTCCTAAAATAGGGGTACCCCTAAATCATCCATTTAGATAAGATTTTCCATTATAAACCATCCATTTTGGGGTGCCCCCATTTCAGGAAACCTCAATTTCTTGGATTTTGTGCGCCATCACGAGCTTGCGCCCGTGCCGTACAGGGGCGGCTGAGGGTGAGGAGTGCCCAGTGGAAGGTCTGCAAGAGTGGCCACATCCTCAGAGAATCCCAGATGAAGGGAATGGGTACATGGTAAAGGCCTTCCCAATTTGTAAACAATGGGTAAACGATGGGTAAATTATGGGAAATAATGGGTAAATAATGGTGAATCATGGGTAGATAATGATACTGGGAAATGATGTCTCATTCTTGCAATTGATGTCAAGGGAAAACATGCAGAAGAGCCTTTTATTTGAATGGTAAATCACTTCAGTTCTTCACACTTGACCGAATTCGGTTGGCTCAGGCTGCAAAGCATCTCCTTGCATCACTACGGTCCAAAGGCCACGGCCGATGATGGGCCTGAGAATGGAATTGGGATGGCGTATATGTAGGCGAGTATAGATATGATTATTTAAATTTGCGTAATTTCATGCATATATATATATATATATATGTTATATGCTATATGGTATATGGTATATGTTATATGTTATATGGTACATGTTTTTACGAAAGCCAGCCGATAGGCCAGGCAAAGTTGTTTTCGCGAACGAAGTGAGTATGGGGGGTGTGGAGGGGGGAGGATGCCCAGGTGCACCGAAATTTCGATATCGGGTGGTAATAAGGGTGGCCACTTGGATTTTTTTAAGGGGGGCATGTACCACTAGGCAATTTGGTGACGGTGGGGTTCGATTCTCCCCAGGTCCCCTGAAAACGGAAAGAAAAAGGTAGGAAAAAACCAAGGAAAATGAAGGAAAATCGTTAAAAACAGGGGGAAAATGGAGGAACATGGAGGAAAATTGTGGAAAAAACATGAAACTGAAGGAAAAAATGAATGGCAAGCTTGGAAAAACCAAGGAAATCGAGGAAACCGGTGGGAAAATGAGGAATTTGCAGGAAGGAAACTTTGGAAAAACCGTAGGAACGCAGGAAAAGGTTTGAAAAAAAGGCATGAAATGGAGAAAGGGCAAAGCTTTGAAAAAACTAGGAACATAGAGGCAAGCATATTGAAAAAACTAAGTTCCGAAGCTCAACGGACCGTTGGGGTTCGGAGCAAGATAGTTTGCAAGGGGATGAGGAGTGATGCCGAGGAAGGAGTGGCGAAGGGTTGCAAAAAATGGAGGAAAATGGAGG
>Ga0126342_10003298_pt1 | contig 26528 bp, 20 predicted proteins | sample Cyp1metagenome_FD_92528 | JGI IMG/M metagenome (GOLD analysis project Ga0126342, IMG submission 92528) | Coral microbial communities from Lord Howe Island, Old Settlement Bay, Australia - Cyphastrea 1 metagenome | ecosystem: Host-associated > Invertebrates > Cnidaria > Coral ...
CCTAAAATAGAGGTACTGTACCATATAAGGCCATATTTTGGGGGTATATCCCTTTACATAGGCCTTACATAGGCCTTATATATGGTAGGTACCTCCAATTTAGGTTCCTGAAATGGCCATTGAAATGAGTCTACTGAGCTTCTCTGGTAGTCTACCATCGCAAGGGAAAACTCTTCCATCCACCATGATTTTCCTACAAATAGGGGTGTTCAATTGCCATCTTTGACTACCAAAGGGTACCTTTTGAGAGTATCCTTGACCTTCACAAGGTTTCCCCTCAAAATGAGTAGAGTACCTTAAGATGTTGGTCGCAATCCCCTATCCTTGGTTTCCCCTAGGACGGCACCAGCACCGCCGGGCCACGGCGACTGGTGTGTTGCGCAAGCACAGCCATGATAGCCATACACGGTTCACTGGCCCTCGCCTAGTTCTAGGCGCCTGGGTCATTCTGGGTCATCCTGGGTCGCTGGGTCAACACAGCACTGATGTGCTTAGCTATCAGCCGGTCAGCTTGCGACTGTCAGCATGAAGTGCTGGACGTGGTCCCTGTTGGTCTTCCATGTTGAGTTTCTATTGCGATACGATCTTGACAGTTTGAGGTTTGCGAAGACCTCAACGACAAAGAATATGACCTCACCTCTGGGTTTGCACAGAATTACTTTGAGAAAAAATGCAGGAACTTTCCATATTTTGATGGGAGTTATATAAGGTTGTTTCGCTAAACCAGTCGAATACTGTACATATTTCCTTTGAATCCCGATGAATGACATTGCTGGGCAACAGCTGCCATTTCCCATGCATTGGGATATATCATAAGCCCAACACTGATCCTCTTCCCACGTCTTCCGGGAGGTTTCAGTGATGCCGGGACACCAAGCGTTGACGGTTGAGTCATGGGTGGAGGTTGACGGTTTCTCCATCAAATATCTGTCATTTCTTCCCGTGAACCACTCCAGAAACCAATCCACTGATATGGTGGTGACCTATCTGACAGGCAGCTGGAAGAATGGAAGATTGGGGGTTACGTACATCAACCCGACCCACTCAGGATCAGGATGATGAGGATGATGATGATGATGATGATGATGAGGATGACGATGACGATGACCATGATGACCACGATGACCATGATGACCATGATGACCATGATGACCATGATGATCATTGATTTCCCGTTCAATCCACATATTCGTATATATATATATATATATACTGCTGGATGTGTTCATATGTTTATTTTTTTTTTATAAAAACACTTAAGTTGTTGTTTTGCCACTTTTGACTACCTAGGGATTCTTTCTGAGAACATGGCAGATCCTGATCTACTCGGATTTCGGTTCCAAGGCCAACACTCTGGTGCAGGTGCCGGCGACAGCTCGACTGCCAGTGCTCCTTCGATGAATTTAATTCGCAAGGGGTTGCTATCCAGTGGTTACCCTCTGGTAAACTAACAATCTAACATAACTATGGAAAATCACCATTAAAATAATAGGTGAACCATCTATAGATAATTAGTCAACCAACGTTATCTAGTTGATAATTCATGGATAAATCATGAGAATCATTAATTCTGAATGATAACTAGTATCCAGTGGTGGATGGAGCCGTTCGCCGTTCCGAGCTAGGGGTATCCCCAAAAACATGTCAAATAGCCTCTGGTTATGACTAACATTGCCGTGGAAGGAAAATCACCATTTTTAAGTTAGGTAAACCATCTATTTCAAAAAGGGCCATCGAAATCCCATGGCGAACTGTAACAGTCACAACCAGAGGGTATTTACCCTAAATGGTAAATGTGGCACTTGAAAATCCTCGGATTTTCCATGATTTTCCCAGCTCTCAACTTCCATTTCCTTGCGCTGGTTTTCACGTTGTTCATGTTGGATGACACCGGTAGTGGGAATGCCAGCTGAAAGCCTGGGATTTTATCTCGGCGGCTGCCTGGGCTGTCTGGAAAAACTAAAAATCCACGACTGGACGTGCATCCCAGCTACTTCTTATGTTTTTTTGTTTAAACAAAAATGCACTGAATATAGAACTTATATGACCAATACTATAATTTATCTAGATATATATATATGACACATATAGTAAGGAACAATTACTTAGAACGTATTTAAGAAAAAAAAACGTTTGTTCATTAGAGCTGGAAGGACGTTCTTAGTGTCACATTTAGAACATGAGAAGTTACATCACTTAGAACATGGTGGGAATCAATTCATCACTTAGAACGTACCCAAATTTTAACACTTAGAACATGTCTAGGTCAATGATGATAGTGGGAAAGGCTTGTGAAATAATGTTGCCGCACTCTGCGAAGCCACTCAGGGACCAAATAGACATGTATTGGAATGTTCTAAGTGTTGAATTGGCCCCTATGTCCTAAGTGTTGGGTGATGTTCTAAGTGTTGAAAATATGCCTATGTTCTAATGTTCTAAGTGCTGATTTATACCTACGTCCTAAGTAGAAAAAATGGAAAAAGTGTGTTCTAAGTAATTGTCCGTCGCTATATGAAACTTCTATGACCCATACTATAATATATAGATATGTATATTACCCATATATAACCCATGTAAAACAATGTGTTTACTGGGTATAATATAATGTTGACAAACTTACTAGCTGAGAGACACCACCTAGTAACATGGGCAAACAAACCGTTGGTTTAAACAACAAATGTGGTTGAATAGTGGATTACACTGGGAGACACAACGGGGATATATGAGGAGATGATGGGATATGTATATACCCGGGTATGAGACCAACAATGGACAAACAAAACATCGTGAGGTAAGCAATAAACAATGTGGAACAAATGCAAATTCAACCAACAAATATAGAGGGACACGTAGATTCACAATTGGAGTGACACTAGATATATTATGAGATATCTATAGGCAATGCGGGTTTGTAAACCAACTGGGCTGCACCAGCGTGAAACATGGTAACTACTCCTCCAATAAATGGATAATAATCATTCCCAAAATACCCTAGCTTATTTCAGGTCGGTGAATGATGGCATAATTTATCCAGATTCATGGGCTTAAGTGGCTTAAGTATGAAATTCTGCCCTGTGGGCCAAAGCCCTATCAATCCAGATGGAAGCTAAAGAAGGGAAAACCTGTTCCTGGGTTCATCCCAAAAATAAGGAGACTTGGTGATGACCCTGCAATTTACGTTTGATAGTTTGATGTGTGTTTTTAAACAAAACTGGTTGGCACACGTTGTTCACACATAAATTGCCAGGTGCTCAAAATTATAAACGAGAAAATATGAACATGTCATCGGCAAAAATTGGCATGAAAGGAACGGATCCAATCGGATAAGCGGCCCATTTGTCCAACAGGATTTGTGTGGTGCTTCAACCAACAACAACCGTTTGGATTATAGCAATGGAACTTGTTGTTGAATCAATCAGTTTGACTCAAAACACATAATAAACACTGGCTATAAAACATGATAAAAACAAATCAACCTGTTCAAACATGGTCATTTCAATGATTATGTATCAGGATTGATATCACGAATGAACACGGGCATGCGATCAACGTTGCCCACAACAGGATATGATTCTCCTGAACCCAATCTGAAGTTGTGTTAAAAACTGGGTCATTCGATTTTCGTTCTGTCCATATTCAAGATTAAATCGGTTGAAATAGATCCGCAAAGGTGTGGTTTCGAACATGTTTTATTATTTTTATTGCGTTCAACCATATTCCGGACGATGACCCCCAATGACTTATATTTTTCTTCTGGAAACCCAAGCGGGCTTCCTCCTGACTGAGGCAAAAAAATTGGAAAGTGCAAAATGACTAATCTTTTTCAATAGGATTCACTCTTTCAACCCAAATCAATCTATAGATGAATTGTGACCCTCGCGATGACACTATCACAAGGAATCTAAGGGGAATGATCCCATATCTGCGAATGTTTCACTATAGAAATATCCGCAGTACATGCGCTACAGGTACTTCACTATATACACTTTCATACGTTTTTTTCATGGATTCTTTAGGGTTTCTTTAAGGATTTTTAGGGTTCATTTAGGGTTTAGGGTTAATTTAGTGTCTGTCCTTGGGTTTTCATTTTTTGTTTTAAAGGGATTATGTAAAAATGGCCAAAAACAACGATAGCCGGACAGCCCCCGCAGAGGATCATCAAACACGTCTCTTGGTTCGCAAAAAAAAAATACATCAACTTATAACATCCCAACATAGTGGAAGGCCAGAACGTATTGTAAGGGTCTCCAAACATGAGGTTCACGACAACCATCCCCGACAGACCTTGGGGGGTATACCGTATTTATGTCGCCGGATATATCGACCTCGGGGCGTAGATGGTATGGACAGACTAAGACTCAAAGTGTCCAAAGATCTGGGGGTTGAGTCGGAATTTTTTCACCTGAACTTGTTTGGACTGATATGACTTGCTTAACACATCAGGGCTTCATTCGGCTTGACCTACCGGTGCTAAAACCGCAGCGCCTGAGGAGACAAGGCAGCAAGGAGACACCACGACAGGTGGTGCGACCACTGCAGGCGAAGTCCTCTGATAGTGGCCATTTGCTGCTGTGTCCCGTGTCCCGAAAAATGGAGGTACCCCAAATCAACCATATTTTTAGACCATGTTATAGCTGGTTGGTGGTTTCAAGCATTAATTTTATTTTCCATATATAGGATAATCCTTCCCATTGACTAATATTTTTCAGAGGGATTGAAAGCACCGACCAGATGGTATTTTGTATTTAGAGCCCGTGGTTTTGGGTACTTCCCATTTCCAGAAACCCCATATTGATATCATCAATCTCCCAATTTCCACTTCCGCCAGGTAGGACCACAAGTGCCTGCCTTGGAGACTGTCGCACGCTCCACCTGGCACGGCGAGGTCGACAGGGAAGGATGGGATGGGATTGTCTTTTAACCATCCAATACTGGGATTTAGTCAGAGAATTTGATGGTTTAACCATGGTTTAACCAGTAAAACTGAGAAATCTAACCAATCAAACCATTCAAACATGTGGATTAACCAAAACAGAAGCATAAAAAAACTACAGAAAACGGTGGTTATGTGGTTCAACCATCAAACACGTTGATTTCCTGTTGTCTGATGGGATTTCACCACCAAGAATGGGGCAAGATTGGCCATTTTCGATGGGTTCTCGAGGAATGACATTACACCGAGCAGTACTGGGATATCATAGGTCAATAGGTGTGTATCATGTATATATATATCATATCATATTATATCATACTGTATCATATCATATTATATCATATTATATCATTATTATATCACGATGTATTATTTTTTTGAGGAATAAGTCCCTACTCAGGGAGTATTTGGATTGTGTGGATTCATAGATGGATTTCAATATACATATTATGTATATATATATATATATATTAGTCAAACGTGGGTACCACAACAATTAGATTGTCAATACTAAACATATACATAAATCTGTGGTCCCAAAGGGCTTAATTTTTCACCTGTACATATGTACATAATTGTACTTATATATATATACATATGAAGTATATATTATATATATATTTATTTGTTTATATACATATAATATTAATATATATATATATATATGAATACATATATATATTTACATATATTAATATTATATGTATATTAATACTATATATATATATTAATATTATATATTATATATATATATATATATATATGTATTACTGTACTTATATTTATGTTTGTCTAATTATATATATATAACTCTGTAGAGATAATTTATATATATATATATATATTTATGTGTGTATATCATTTCTATATGTTTTATTGTGTATATATGTATATTTTTATTTATGCATCTTTGCATATATATATACAGATTATTGTATATACATACATATTATTGTACTGTATATTGGTGTGTCTAAAGATGGGGATATCAAGGAAATATGGGCAATATTTTTTATGTTGACCGTCAACATGCATGAAGTTATGCGGAGGAAAATGTTCACAGGTGGGTTTCTTTTGACCAGCAATAGTGGTTTGAATGGGAATAAACCATCAAACATTGGGAATAAACCATCAAATGGCAGTGTGTCAAAACCTTGTACCCCTGGTGAACATCAAAATAGCTGGTAAATGGATGTTCATCCCCCTAAAAATGGTATTAATAGGTATTGATCCATACCCAAATAGAATCCGTATATAGTCAATAGAACTGGTCGGTGATATGAACTATCAATTGTTTTATGAACATAGAAGATTAACCCTCCATACATACAATTATTGATGGGACAAAATCTGAATTAAATCGTTGATTTGCCGTAACCCCATCATGGGACAAGCCGTATACCCGCTGATGTTTGCAGAGGCAGAGTGTGTCCACTCCGATCATCATGAAGCAGTAGAATTAGCTCAATGTATAATCTACCCTTTGGTAAACTAACATAGCTATTGAAAAATGGTGATTTGTAGTGGATTTACCTATTATAAATAGTTATTTTCCATAGTTATGTTACCAGAGGGCAACCACGCGATGTTTTCAAACACATCTCATCTTCATTTCTGGTTGGGCTGCTGATCGCAAACGACTGAACTTGTCCAGGGAGATGGTTACGAGTCGCTATGGGTCAACCATGGCTACAGCATGTTGATGGCAAGTTTTTTTCAACTTACCCTCCGGTAATTTGTTACATAGCTATTGAAAATGGCCATGTATAGTGAATTTACCCATTAATCATGGTGATTTTCCATAGCTACCTACGTTAGTTTACCAGAGGGTACCAGAGGGGACCCAAAGTTGGGTAAATCGTGGCAAGTTGTTTTTGAGGTGTCTACATCAGCATGTCTGGTTGAGATCAGGGTCACTTCCAGGCCAGTAACGGTAGGTAATAGCTGGTACACCATATCCTGGTAACGATAACGATCACAGCCAAGTTGTCTCTTTGGTGCAACCTTGTTTTTTGAATAGTCTTGTCACATGGCTATTGCTCGAAGTTGGTTGCAAGACATGGGGTTCTTCATAAATGCGGTATGCTCCGCCATTTGAATAGGGATAGTATGGGACAACTATATGTATTACAGTGTACATATATGATTCACTGATCAGTGGTGTTCAGCTGAACCCAAACGGTTCAAAGTCATGAAGCTTCCGCCAGGGCCGCCAGGGAAGAAATCGACTCATTCGCGCAAGTAGTTTGGACCGGGCGGCTGCGGGGAAATGTTGGAAGCAGCTTTGCACGATTCCAAGTTGGTTGTTCGCATGAGGCAAACCCTCGTGAGTAGTACAGGTAAATGGGTCAGCTTATGGTCATAATTCGAGAGAAGGCACTATCCTGCCTGCTCTGAATGGATCCTAAAAACTAGAGATATTTTTTTTATTTCTTCGAGTGATCTCCCCCAAACTGATATTCTATCTGACACATTTTCTGACATTCTGGCATTTTTTCTAGCATTCTGTCTGATACATATTCTGACATTCTATCTGATATATATATATCCTGACATGTATTCAATTTTGACTTTCTTCCTGGCATTCTATCTGACATATAGTCTGACATTACATTTGGCATCCTATCCGACATATATTCTGACATTCAATTTGGCATTCTATCTGACGTATATTCTGACATTCTATCAGGCATTCTATCTGACATATGACGACATCCTATCTGGCATTCTTTCTGGCATGTGTTCGGGTCCGTGTGTGCCCTTACTGAACTGGAGCTCGCGGTGAGCTTCTGGGGCAAGATTACTTCACTTGACAGAGCTCGCGCCCGCAGTGACGACAAGCTGGCACAAGGAGAAGAACGGCGGAAGAAGAAAGGAGGGAAGGAGGGAAGGAAGGAAGGAGGGAAGGGAAGGGAAGAAGGAGTTGCACCTTTGTTAAAATCTAGAGACCTTCACCTGGCAGGTGGGGAAATATGATGGTTGGTTTTCCAGATTGGTTTGAGCACCAGCTTCTTGAGAAAACTGATCAGGGGTGTTGAAGACCCGCGGTCCACTATAGAAGAGGAACATCCGGCACCAATGGACCCATTAGTTTTGTTTGATATACAACCTGCCGGGGGTCCGATAACTCTGACATATTCTGACTCATGTCCCTTTGAAGATAGGGAATAGCAAGGCAAGGGGACCCATTCCATCTATCTGGAGATGTTTTTGGATTCTGCTTGTGTGTGGGTCGAGTCGTTGGGCAGTTAATGTGCTACTAAGAGCATGCAAACTGGGTGGATTCGGATGTGTTCAAAAGGCCTCAGTTTGATTTCACCTGGACATTCGTGACGTATACTGTAGATATATGTACATATATTTATATATATAGTTGTTTATTTATGTTTTGATTTACTTAAAAAAACATATAACATACTGTAAAATATTATATGTTTAGATAATTGCATGGTATTGTAATAGTTTTCACTTACCAGACGTTTTCACTTTATAGCTTGGGTCGCCAACCAGTGGATGTTTACATGGTGAACATCCCTTTGGTTAGCCGTATGACAGCCGCTGGTTAAACCTTTACATCATAGGTTGATATCCAGTGCTGTTTGGTTATCATCCCCACTGTTGATAAAAACATGTTTGAACCTCAACCTTATGTTGTTATACTCTATGGTCCCGTTGTATATTTACATACATGTACAGTGTACACACGTAGATACCATCTTCTACCCTATTTTTTTATGAGTATATGATGTCATCGGCAAGTTCTCCAGACTTTCGAGCTCTTTCTGCCACCTCATGATAGGATACCCATGGCCACATCCGTGGACATTTCCCAGACTCCGGTGCCCGGGCTTGGGATGCGGATCCACCTTGGGGTCCCATGGTTTTTTCGTGTCCGTTTCCCAAGTGCAACACCCAAAAGTTGAACAATCAACAGTCAAATTACCACATTGACATGATGAGTTGCATCCAAGTACTGGCTTAAAAAAAGGATGTTTTTGGAAGAGACCATAACCATCAAAAATGATCAAACATGGGGATACCCAATAATAGGTTATGAATAAGCATAGAAATGGTGGGGCCCCAGTTCGGAATCGCTAGGTTGGTTGAAGCTTCAGTAGGTTAACGATTGGATCTATAATGAATATATCGAACCAGCAAACCAACTGAACAACTGGGGAGCACCACCTTGCATGGCTTTTTTTTACTTAGCGCTTGGCCCAGTAGTCACGTGATAGTTGCATTGTTGTATGATATATTGTACATAAGTGGTATGCAAAGTCTTGATATATTGTTTGCACATACATAAGCATATTTACATCATCATCATCATCATCATCATCATCATCATCTTAATCATCAACAACATAATCATTCATAATCATCATCATCATTATCATCATCATCATCCTCATCATTCTCATCATTGTCATCGTCATCGTCATCATCATCATCATCATCACCATCATAATCATCATGATCATCATGATCATCATCCTCATCATCATCCTCATCGTCATCGTCATCATTATCATCATCATCATCATCGTCATCGTCATCATCATCATCATCATCATCATCATATTCATCATCATTATCATCATCATCATCATCATCATCGTCGTTGCCGCCGTCGTCGTCATCATCATAATCATCACCATCACCATCACCATCATCATCATATAATTCCGATCGTTTGTTTCCATCCCCAGTGGAACACAGGATTCCGGGAATTGTTTTACACAACGGTAAATTTGCAGCAGCGCTCACTTTTTTTACGATAAAACACCGTATATATATATATAGATATATATAGTGGTTTCCATTAATATGGGTACCCCAAGTTGGATAGTGCATGAAAATCCCATTTAAATGGATGATTGGCGGGTACCCCCATGACTTAGGAAACCTCCGTATGATTGTTTACCATAGATTTCGCAGAACGAATCAAGCCAATGAATCCCAATGAGTGTGGATATAACAGGTGTTTTTGCAAGTGGGGTACCCAATTTTATAGAACCCTACAATAATCGCAAAATAATCTGCGAAATTGCACACTGGGGAGCCTAGGAATGCTGTGGCCAAAGGTAGGGTCTAGGTGTTGCCACCCAGGCACTAGCAAAAGCCGATCAGGTCAAGGCCGGGGGTATGCTTATGCTCTCCATATGATGGTGATTGCAAGGGGATATCATGGGAATATAGTATATATGTACATATATATATGTATATGTATATATACATATGTATATATATATATATCATGGGGATAACATCGGGACACCATTGTCTCCATATATTTGCAATGTAATGTAATAGAATATAATAGATATATAGAGTGGAGATGATGATTAGCCATTGTAGGTGCTAAATGTATTGCTCTGCAGCCCTTGAAATGGGATGATGATCCAAACTGACTAGTATTTTTTTCGGGTGGAACCAGTACGATGTGGTTGAACAAGTAAGATATGGTATGTTGGAAAATTGGTTTATGGTTTTATGTTTATATAAGTCCAACAAAGACTGGGATGTAAATGCATATAACTACTTGATTCATGGTATATTTCCGTGTGTTGAACATGTGGTAGAAACACAGAGAAAAAAAAAACAATATAAACAGTTGCCATGTCCATAGGGAAAATGATTTTTGTGACCAGTTGATTTGGGGCAGCCCCCAGTTCCGGTTCCGGCGGGCGCTAACATGAGAAATGGGAAGATTCACCAGAAATTTTTTTTGGTTGAACCAAAAGTACGGATACCCTCTGGTAAACTAACAGTTTGCTATTGAAAATGGCCATCTATAGTGGATATTCCCATTAAAAATGGTGATTTTCCATAGTTATGTTAGTTTACCACAGGGTAAACCGGAACTGGGTAAAAACCATTCTGTGGTGATCTATGAAGGGTGAGCCAGTCCGTGGACCATCACAGTTGAAGCACCATGGGATCTTTGAACATCAACAAGACCCAACATATGGATGGTATCCAGCAGAGAACAACTGATATAATATACTGTGATATACTATTTATCTATTTCGGGGATCTTCGATGTCCAATTTTGATTGTCCAAATTCACTTTTCTTCATTCTTTTGGTGAGTCGCTATCTTACATGAAGGAAAAATGCAGGCAGAAAAGACGCAACATGACACATTCTAGGTTCAGATGCGGATGCCCAACAGTGTTTCCACGCACTGCCAGGCAGTTCGCTCCCAAAGGGAACTTCAACTGCCTCGCCCCCTGGCTTCACCATATTTTCACATGCCTTGATCACTAGTAGCTCAAGTTAGTTAAAGATAGTTCAAGTATGGTTTTAAGTATCTTTCAGTCGCATGAATCCGTATGTTTTCTGTAGCGGGCTGAGCGAGTATCGAAGGCTGGTTGAGTTAGAGGATTGCCTGGGCAATAGGTCAGATACCGTATTGTCAGATAGGGGTACCCTCTGGTTATTTAACATAGCCATGGAAAATGGCTTATTTATAGATGGTTTACCTACTAAAAATGGTGATTTTCCATTGCTATGTTAAATAACCAGAGGGTACCTTTCCTCAAACGACCAGTTTGACCTGAGAATCACCCCAATGGTCAGCAGTCTTCCAATCCCCCATGGTAGATATGGTAGTCATTTGAGGCAGGATAAAACCTTCATTTTCTGGTCAAGATCCCAATGTTTGATGGATCATACTTTCGTATGTCCATTAGTTAATTGGTCAAACTCCCTATGTTTCTGATTGTAAAATAGCAATGTTCCATTGCTAAAGTTCAAGTTCAATTGTCGGTTTTTGTTGAAGTTACGTTTCTCATGTTTCTCATGTATAACTTGATGTCCTCTCCTCTTGGGGGAAAAACATATCTAGTTCATGACATCATGATAGTTCCGAATTGGATCAAATTGGAATGTCCCATCTTCGAGCCAGGCATTGGTACCAAGTGAAGGAAGAGGACTGGACACTGGACATCTCTGGACATCTCTGGACCGCGACACCTCCCAGTGGATGGGGTGGATAGTGGCTACCCGGAGACAAAGTCACATCGCTCCTTGGGGAAGATGACCGCATCCTCAAAATGGCGAGTAGCAGACCACCACTTTATGACTTTCAAGAACGGGAAAATGTGTTTTGAACGAATTTGAACGATATAAGAAAGCTCTGGTTCTTGGTAGGACATGGCTTGAGCGCTTGAAGCAAAAACATGGGACAAGATACTCATACACTCATGATATCGAACATGTCACAATCCAGTTGCATGCAACCAACCACATTTGGTACTTTTGTGTAGCTGGTCTGTTGTTTCGAACCATCTTTCATTGGGGATTCCTTAGTTACAATTTACAATGGATATACTGTATTAAGCGTGAAATAAATTGAAATTATGGGTGGATGACTATCCCAGAAGTTCTGTGAAAATGACCCAGTTTCAGCAGTAGTTAGCTTCTGGCGCCAATACGGGAGGAGAGTCGTGGGCGTATTGCGGCATGTTCTTCCTCGGCTGATGGTTGTTGATGGTCACTGAACCAGCCCCGTACAAGGGAACGCTGGCTGGAGATTTTAGAACGTAGAGACCATTAGAGACCCATCCCCATGAGAGCAGGGTGTGCTTCCCTCAATTCATCTGAGTGTTGGTTGTTTTTTTAGGTCTATGGCTACCCTCTGGTAATTTGTTACATAGCTCTTGAACATGGCCATAGAAATAGTGGATTTACCCAGCTGTAAAATGCTGGATCTTTCCATAGCTTTTTGTAAACGTTTACCAGAGGGTAACCATCATATATCCCATTAAATCCCATTAAAATACCATAAAATCCCATTATGTCCCATTAAAATACCATAAAATAACCATTAACCAGCTGTGTGTTTTTCTTACTGTTTTCCCAGCGAATCCTCAAAGCCGCAGAACACGACGAGTCAGCTGAGTCATCTGTCAGCGACGGATCACAGCATCCGCAACGACTGGGATGGCGTTTTACCTCCTCTCACCAGCCCCTGGGATTTGGAGAATGGGTCATATGGGTCGCCTGCCGTGGCAATGGGCGATACTTACGTGGACTTATGCATGAATCTCGCTGAATCTCTAAATATTGTATGAACTTGATCAACATAGGATATGTAATGATAATTAATACTATATATATATATGACCTCATATATAATAATATATATATAATTATATATATATATTATGTATACATATGCACATCATATGATTGCATCTTCAGGATGTGCGTTTTCGGTTTTACGTCCCAGGTTTAGAACATGCTGATCCCAGGATCCGAGACTAGAACGACATGCAGAAAAGTCAGTGGTTCCTGGAGAATCAGCAGGGCCATTGAAATTTATATCTGGTTGGTGGTTTGGAACATGAATTTTATTTTTCTATATATATATGTATACATATATATATTGGGACTAATAATAATATATATATATAAAATAATGTTTGAAATTTGTAATACATGATCTTCATTCTAGAAATGCTCCATGGATCAAGTACTGTTCCATTGCGACTGATGTGTTATTTTAGATCGATCACAGTGATCACAGCCAGAAATGGATGTATAGATACAATGTAACGTCAACATGTTTACGCTTTTTTGGGATAAGGATATCAACAGTCATTCCTGAAACATCGTATTTGGCTGAAGTCCTCTTGCGAGCCTGTGTCCTACATCCCCACGGAAACCTGCATTTTTCTTAATGGAACTTGCCATATCTTGCCATATTCGTCTTCCATACTTCTGCGCCCTAAATTTTAGATATTTTGAGGTGCATAACGTACCCTTTAGTAATTTAACCCCGAAATGTGAAACACCCCATTTCCCTGTGGACATCATCTGCAACAAGGATCATTTTGCCTCGCCATCTTTTGTCCATAGCAACCCTGACGATAGCCCGTGCTGATCTCGCATATCCTTTGACATGCTCAAATCCCTGCGTAGTAAAACCCTGAAACCCTAAACCCTAAGACTGTAAAAAAAACTTAAACCCTAAAAACATCTCAAAACCTAAACCCTAAAACCCCAAGACCCTAAATCCTGACACCTAAAACCAGTGTTTTTGCTCATCCTCTTGTGATATGTACAATATATGATATTAGGGTTGGGCCCAACATCGTTTATACACACATTTTACGGTGTTTGAACATGTGCAAAGGCAATTACCAACATGTCCAAGCTAGCCGAACAATTACCGACATGTAGGCCGAGTATACAGGAAACATATTGGAAATGAATGACGGTAATTTACGGCATGTTGTGAAACATAAACATAATTTGGAATACATCATATTCAGGAACATTGGTGCGAGTGTGTTATACATTTGACTTGGGGGATCTTGGGGATTTATCCCCAGTTGGTAAGCGGCCAGGTTATAACTCCATTTCGAGGACGAGGCCTACTTACTGTAGCTGTAGCTACTTATAACTTATAAGTGGATACGAAAAATCACTGGCCATCTCAGGAACCGATTGAGGACGGAGGTACCGATTCCATATATTTTTGGCCTATATTTCAGGCCTTTTTTTTCAGGGGATATACCCCAAATCATGGCCAAAAATATGGTAGTACTAACGTACCTCCATCTGTTGGATCCTGGAATGACCAGTGGACGAGGTGCCCCCCTAGTTACAGTATACTAGGGCTCGGCTATGAGGCAAAACCTTGGTATTATAGGTACCCTAGCTACCTTAAAATAGCTGGTTACTGGATGGTTATTCCCCCCAAAGATGGTGACAATAGGTTCTGACCATGGTTGAAACCACCAAGCCATTTTTTTTGTGGATGGACAAGCCGTCCTGCACCAGTTGGTAATTCTTGGTAATTAACTATGAAACATTATACAACACATTGAAATAATGTCTACCGACTGGTAGGAGCCATTTAGTTTGTTGATTTATCATGCTTTATCTATGCTGGTTGGTGGTTTGGAACATGTTTTATTGTTCCATATATTATATTGGGAACAATCATCCCAACTGACTTTCATATTTTTCAGCGGGGTAGGTCAACCACCAACCAGTATGTTTTTGATTGTGGTATGGTTTTCCATGTTTTTTTTCTACCATCTGGTTATTTAACATAGCCATGGAAAATCACCATTTTAAAGCTCGATAAACCATCTATTTCTATGGGCCATCTATACCATGGCTATGTTAAATAACCAGAGGGTACATCTACGAAATCCTAGAACTGGGGTGAACATTATGAACCACTTACATTTCCTACCCCAGAACTGGGATTATGAACGTTATGAACCACCAACCTGGTTTTCCATTTGTTTTTTCTCTGAGGCCACGAAGCTTCGCTGCACGAGACAGGCGGGCTCAGGTTCTATGCCATGGCTGGAACATGCCGAAGTAGGGATGATATGAAGATGTTGAGATGATTCTGTGATGTTTGTTATTTGGGTATGGATCAATACCTAGTAATACCATTTTTAGGGGGATGAACATCCATAAATCCCAGCTATATTGATGTGAACTACAGGGGTACAAGGTTTTGACCCATCCCCATTTTGACTTGTAGACCTATAGTGACCGAAAAAAGATGAAGAAAAAGATCAGAATAGTAATGTTGACATCTCATTAGTACCCCGAGCAGAAACATACGAGCTAATAAAGTTGAGGGCCAAACATCTTTCGTTGCCCAATTGAAATCCAATATATATAAATTTCATGGAAAGCAAAGAGGTTCTGAAAAGGCTTGAGGTAGCAAAGCAAGTTACGTATATTCAGCCCAATTTTCACCAGGAAAACCGGTGACAAGGCTACCCCCTTGGCGAGTGTTTCATGTTTCTGGTCAAAATCGATGCAGATCGAGGATTTTGAGAGATTTCTCCATATATTCTCCAGATATTCCTGTAATTTCTACGTATTTCCCTGTTTTCTATTTCTGCACATATCCCGCGCCTCTCGTTGGGTGTTGCAAAAAATTGTAGGTGACCAACCTCTCGCGCCCAGTGACTTGGCTGAAGACCTGGGCAAATTGCAGCCCCAGGACATGTCATTTTTGAGTGGTTTTGAAGTGGTTCAGAATACAACTGGTTGGTGGTTCATAACGTTCATAATCCCAGTTCTAGGGTTCTAGGGTAGGAAATGTATATTTAATCTAACTGGTTCATAACGTTCACCCCAGTTCTCAGTAGGATTTCGTAGATGTACCCTTTGGTTATTTAACATAGCCATGGTATAGATGGCCCATAGAAATAGATGGTGAAATAGATGGTTTACCGAACTTAAAAATGGGGATTTTCCATGGCTAGGTTAAATAACCAGAGGGTAAGTATACCTGCAATGTCCAGGAAAAACCATGGGGTGATTTGACCCGAACTGCGCCTGCGCGCTGAGACTTCATCCCACTGGCTGAAAAGTTGGTGGAACACTGTGGTTCTTTGGCCCGCGTTGCTTGGCTGCACAAAGACACGCCGCTGCCTGGCTGCCTTTGATGTCCCATGTTTGAGTTATAAATGTATCTATTCACATATATATGGGTGCAAGTCAAGGGGCATGATTCTCGTGGCTGGTGTACACGATTGCACGTTGTTTAACTGTTTCCTTTAAACCATCTCTTTTGGGCTTTGCAGTGTGGTGGATCTTTCGAGAGAACGTGCTAATTGACACCTCCAATCCAGGTGACAACTCTTTTTTTCAACTGGGTAGAGAGCGTATACATATATATATATATGGAACAAACTTACTGAACCAGACGGACAACTCACTATATGAAGGATCTTACGAACTTCTATCGATTTGGGAAGTTATTATATCCATTTGAATAGGAGGTTATACTATATCCACATTTGATCAAACAATTGGGGCTTACAATTACCCTCTGGTAAACTAACATAGCTATAGAAAATCACCATTTTACAGCTGGGTAAATCCACTATTTCTATGGGCCATGGCTTCAATAGCTATTTTGTCATAACCAGAGGGTATATATATATATTGTCTTACAGCTTCCAAGTAAATTTCTGCAATGTGAGGCCCCCAAGATATGTTTGTTGGTTTAGATTCGCCCCAGTAACTAGTTCGTTATAAATACCATAAACCATAATGATTGGAGTTATGTTCACCAACTTAGCTATTGAACGGGGGCCTCACATTGTAAGTCATTTCTTTTTGTATTTGTGGAAAATTGCAAAGGTCACCCGGACACGATGGGACTCTTCACTGTCCTCGCTGCACATCGATTTGCAGGACGGGCTGGATGAGTTCATGTTTCGAATCTCGCTAGGATTTCACCACAAACCAGAGATTTTTCTTTGGGATCGCAATTAAAAAAAAGGGATTTCACCCGCAACAATCTGGGCATGTCATATTTTGTGAGATGTTGTCCTGAAAACTGCGGAATTGATGATTTACTGCCACTTTATGTGATTTTAAATATTTTAAAGGATAACAATATGATAAAGCTGCGGATATTTGGTTATACTACCAGTTGGATGATTTTTCCCTAGGGACTCTGGGGTGTCATTAAGCTACTTGCCACTACTTGAGACTATGAAAGTCTATGAATTCCCGGATGCTCTTAAATTGGTGTAAACGACATTTCTCAAGGTGAAGTTTTTTGTGAAACCGTTTCTCAATTTTCCACAAAAACTATACCATCACATATTAGATACATAAGATAGCATTTATTTTGGTCAATTCATGCTATCTTAACCCCTCCTGGATGACCATTTCTGCTTATGAGGGCCGTCCAGGACACCCAGGATCACTGGATTATCATCCTGGAATCCTGGCCCTGAGCAGTGCAAGACATCCCGGTTGGTTGATGAAAAGTTAGAAATGACCTGCAGATACCTGGTGTCACTAGAAATACCTGCCGGGGAGATATTCCATGAATTTTCATAATCCGATGTATTCCATGAACCTTATCATGATATACCCTTTGGTAAACGTTTACCGTTTGCGAACTTGAAACTTGCCCAGTCGAAATAGTGGATTTACTCATTAAAAACGGTGGATCTTTCCATAGTTACGTTAGTTTACCAGAGGGTATTGGGGATTATCATGGATTACGGTAATCCATGCGCTGGGAATCCGGTTCTTAATCAGGCAGTATAAAGATGTATAAAGGAACGACATTTCGGGTCAAGCAGCAACTGTGCCCAACAATTGCTCAGAATTAGTGCAGGGCTGTTGTAGTTATATATATATTATATATAACATATATACATACATACATACATATATATATATATATATACATAAGGGGCTACTGTATAGCCAGCAAGGTCCAAAAAGAATCAAAAATATATAAAAAGTAAAAATCCTACTATGAACATTTATGTGCGGTTCTTTTGTGGGGGGTTTTGATATACTTTTTGTTTCGGTGCGGATGTGAAATTCAGCAAACAAGACCGGATATAATCGAGTAATGATGGGAAACATACTGTATACTGGTTGGTGGTTTGGAACATTTTTTATTTTTCCAGATATTGGGAATCATATTCCCAACTGACTAATATTTTTCAGAGGGGTAGGTCAACCACCAACCAGACTATATAGTACAATCAACTGATCCAACCGAGAAATTAAACCTTGATAAAAATTTGAGGTTCTTCCAGCAAAGCCCCTTCAGGGTTCCAGACCGTCTCCATTTTGATGGCCACGAAATCATTTCTGGGTTAACTGCACCATGGCTACATCAGTTACATTGGGCCCATCGGGCCCATCGGGTCATTTTTCTATTTCAACGCTTGTCAAATTCCCAAAAATGTTGGCCCATCCTAAAAACGCATGTGAAAGATTGCAAGATCCCCATATAAAATAATATAAAATATATGTATATATTTCATTTGTTTAGTATCAATATCATATGTCTATCCATATGAGTTATATCCTTATCGTGGGCCGGGGGGCCTTTATAAGTTGGGATTGTGCAGGAGTTGTGCAACGCAGCCTCCAAACAGGTGCCTTTAGCCTTTCTTTGCTGGGATCCCTGTGGTGTTTCATGATTAGATTAAACTTGATCCACGGATCCAAGAATATAACATGTATTATGAAACAAGATGAAAGATATCTTTTTTATTATCAAACATTAATAGATAATAATCTGGAATCATATCTTTGGGGAATAATTGCTCAAAATGAAAGGAGATAAAGATTTGAATCCATGTTCTATGGGGTTGAACATGGACCAAGATGATGTCAATGGGAGGGGGTTATCGGTACCCGTTCATGATGGCAGAACGAGTAGAACCCATATACGATTCGTTTTGAACACGGTAGCCATGCGGAAAAAACGCCAATTGGCTTAATAGCAGTTTGTTTATTGGATGGGTCACGACCTGTGAGAACAGTTTTGTTTTTTTTTGCGGATACAATTTGGTACACTCATCAAGCAATCTAGAATCTGCATGCTTATCATTTATAATTAACTATAAATGGGGATGTGGCACCGTGGTCATATTTCATGATTTTAATTACAGAAGGGTATACCGTATACCAAATTCCATGGAATCCAGATTGGCTGCTGGTCCTTTGGCTGCAGTTCCAGTTGTAGCTTTGGATATATAAAAACAAGGTGTAGCTATGAGGTTATATATATATATGTTAATATGGAACAGGTTCATATGGATATATATATATGTATATTATATATTCCAACTTATTGAGGCAATCGCCGTTTTTCTCTACCTATTCATAATCCCACATGCTCCCGCAAGTATGAATCTGAGCCATTTTCCCCTTTTGGACAGTCACAACGCTACCATTACCACTCTGTCCAATTCAATGGCTGAGTTGAAGAGAAGAATTAGAAAAGACGACGTGTTTGGAACCAGTCAGTGTTTGGAACGGCCACGAGTTTTTGCTATCAATCTTACAGTTTTGCAATCAATGGATACTATGTCATACCCAGCAAGAAACACAACTTTTAGCACTGAATCCAAAGTTCCCCACCAAAATCTTGTCAGAATCTTGGGTACAGTCCCCATGTGAAATGTTGTTCCATGTTACTCTCTGGTAATTTAACATATCTATTAAGAATTGCAATTTATCGTTGATTTACCCATTGAAAATTGTGATTTTCCATAGTTATGTTAGTTTACCAGAGGGTATCCTTTTTGGATATCCAGCTATCACAGGCCCAATTGATCTCCGGCTATACCCCATGATTGCTTGATAATCCCATCTCATGAGTTTGATATATCCATTAGAAATCCAGTCATTAACCTAGTTATCAACAAACTTATTCAAAATCACACATGTGTGTTGCTCAAATCCCAATTTTCTCTTGTTGATGGGTAGATCCCAATTTTCACGGTGAAACCCACTGGTTTTTTCATGGTGAAATCCACTGGTTGTTCTTCGTTGTTTTCCATGGATAAATAACGCCCCCCGGTAAAAGCCTTGGGTTTAAACGTGGCACATAAACCACGTATTCCACGTATTCCACGGCCAGGTCTTCAAGATTATTGATTGCATCCATGGCAGCCATGGCAAAGGCGAATTCCTACTCGAAGAGCCACTTGGGCGATGTTTTTTGTTCGCCGCCGGTTGGTAAGTTGGACTTGAAGGCGAAGGATGAATCATGGTTTAAAATGATTTCATCATCCAAAAGTCTGGGGGTACATATATATATATATATGTATAGTTGAGAAATGGTTTCTTGATTGTTTTTGACTTCCGCGATTGAGGATTATGACAATTCATGGTAGGTTTTTAGCCATCAACCAATGAGATGGTGCCCCGGTTGAGATTTGGGATTTCACCAACAACATATGGCATAGTTTATGGTTAAGTTGGTTTTTAGTTATGATAATAACTATGGTAAACGTTTACATAGCTATTGAAATGGTGATTTAGTTCGTGGATTTAGCCAGCTAGAAAATGGTGGATCTTTCCATAGTTATGCAAACGTTTACCAGAGGGTAATAACTATGGAGAATATGTATGGAGAATATGTTTCTGAATGACTAATGACTAGGGTTTTAGTTTTGTATGTATAATAACTATTTTATAGTTAATGACTAGGGTTTATGGTGAATGTCTATGTAATATTGTAATGAAGTGAGTTTATAAACAACCAAACACAACTGTCCACCTTGTACGAAGTTTGCGCACTGTGAACATCAACAATGTTTGATGTGTTTCTTGCAATCAATCAGCCAAGGGGTTGTCATAAGCATGTGAGATCGAAAGTGGATCCTGGATACACATCTTACCATCATTGCCTAATTTTGGACGGTCCTCCTTCCTTCCACCCAGCCCCAGAATGCATTAAACACAATAAGCACATGAGAAAACCACATGTCTGACGGAACATTGAAGGTTTGTATAGTCATGCATTATTTCGTGTTACCAGTGTACAATATGGTTTGGGACTGCAAGTAGCTACGCCGATTTCTGTTCACATCTTTTATTCACAAGATTCCGAAGAGGAAGCCACTGGAAGCATAGGAAACTGTCAAAAAGAAGGGAACAGATATTTTTTAGCATAGGAACTGGTTATTACCCAAACTTAGGGACACTAATTACCAAACTTAGGGTCAATAATTACCCAAACTTGGACAAAATACCTCTAAAGAAAACGTGCTAGAGCGCCATGCTAGGGTATATTATGCCTATTATGACTAACATTAATTCCAAATTTGGCTCGATGTGGATGGAAACGGAGGAAAACATATAGGGGCTGCAATCACACGCAAAGCCACAGCGCATCACACCTCATTCACCAATATTCCCTTTCCCAGATTATATAAATCCAGAAACTATTGAGACTATTATGGTTAATCAAAAACCATAAACGGACTGTTTGAGAACAGCGCCCACATTGAGTCAGTGGGATGTTTGATGATTTTGGCCTTGCGACGGGATGAATGAATGATTATATCCCAACTCACTATTGGCTATATCAGTTCTATCCTCGTTTTTTGGTCGGTAAAGAGTTGATGGATTCAATTTTCATGGCTTGTCATATCATTAGTATATGTTGTTCCTGTTGCATAAGTCCCTCATGTGTGTTAGTGCATGTTAGCTCCCATTTTTTGAGGGCGAAATCAGCATGCATTGATGATGAAGTCCGCATGGAGTCAAATCAGTCACAGCCGGCACCCGAGGTGGAACTTGTTCTTCAAGCAGCAGCTAGAGGCTTTTCGTTTTATCCCCCATACCAGGAGTGGAGCTAAGGCTTTTGATTTGTTTTTTTCTCGTTAGAATTTGATGAATGAATGTGATGATGATTTGATTTGTTGATTTGTCTAGATGATGATGATGATACCCTCAAATTGATGGCGTACCATAATTTTCCCCATTCAAACAAGCCATTTGGAGTATACCCGGTCTTCGAACAAACCCTTTTTTATGAGCATGATCTATTTTTGCATGCATAGATTTTGTTAACCTTGGCAATAAATGTACATACGATGCACCATGATGCACCGATGGATTGATATCAGTTGGTTGTTTGATTGGATTGTTTCAACACTCCACCGGTAAAACTGTCAAAACGAACTGTTGACAAGGTGGTGCCCTATAATTAGCTAAGCTGGGGTTTAAGGTTACCTGGGATCTATGGCAGTTACATCTATAGTAAATGGGGTCGTAAACCACCGTGTAGTTGTTTTCAAATATTTGTATGTTTCTTCCTTTCCGGTTCCTTCCCAGAATGATGCACTACATAGAAAGCAGCAATTTGCGGCAGCCATAAAGCGCCCAGGTTTCTGTACGGAACTGGCTCCTGGTTTCATTTTTTGTCCTTGCCTTCTACGCTGGAACCATGCTTCGAATCAACTTGACATTTCGGGATAGACGCAGAATTCATGTTTGATGAAGAAATCACTGGATGGTTTTGCAGTTTCGCTGCAAAAAAATCAAATCCTTTAACATCACCAAATATCCAGGAACATGTGATCCATGACAAGTATTGATCATCTATTTTCGGATATTGCTGGATACGTTTTCACCCATTGATTGCTTTATTCGAGTGATACCAACCAACTGAAATTCTACCGGACATATATTCTGACATATTTTGGCATTCTATTTGGCATTCTTCCTGGTATTCTAGATGACATATATGCTGACATTTTATCATACATATATTATATTGAAATGTGTTTTCTAACATCATTGTATCTGGCATTATTTTTGAGATTCTATCTGACATATGTTCTGATATTCTATCTGGCATTCTATCTGACATCTCTTCTGACATTCTGTGTGACATCTTGCACTTGCAATTGAGGTCCCGCAGTGCCCACTGAGATCTGGCTCTCGCAGTTGAGGTCCGGCAGTGCCCACTGAGCTCTGGCGCTCACCGCTGAGGTCCGGCAGTGCCCACTAACATCTGGCTCTCGCAGTTGAGGTCCGGCAGTGCCCACTGAGATCTGGAGCTCGCGGTTGTGCCCACCGCGATCGGGAGCTCGCTGTTGAGGTCCAGCAGTGCTGAGCTCTGGAGCTCAGAGACCCCTCACCTGGCAGGTGGGGAAACAACAGGGTACCCCTAAATCCATTGGTGAACCACCCACAGTCCTACTGAAATGATCCTTTGGGGGATGTCACCCATTTTCAGACAAAGCCATAATCAATATCGATATCAATCATATGGGTTTGTCTGAAACTTGGATATGCATCCCAATTATAGCCATTTAATAGGGAAAAATATGATTGAGCAGTGGATGGAATTGGGTATGTATATATGTTTAGACAGACCCATGTTAACATGATCACCTTACGTACTCCTGTCCTGCTTCGGTTCGATGCGACGGACGGTGTTAGTGTGTGTTGGTTGATGTCCACCCCGCTAAATAACCATGGATATATCAACCATAAATCCTAGTTAATCTCCTTAAAAACAACCTTATATAGCTATCTCAAATCAACCATGAATCCAACCTGTTTCTGGTTTTAATCCCTTTTTGCTTGTAAAATCAACATGTTCCATCATTCTCAGTCTTAAATCACCTTAAACCATATGAAATTACAATTTTTGGTCTCAGCAACCGGGGCCCGAATCCAAGCCGCGCTGTGCCCCTCAGGGCACCGAAGCAGAAGAGCTGCTTTGGGAAGACCGAGGAGATCAGTGTCCTGACGCGAGGTGTTGTTTTTCTTGGAAAATGTTGGAAAGTCGACATGTTTTAATTTTTTTAATGGTAATTCATCTACCAATGATGGTTTCAATAAGAAAATCATCTATAATTGTACGTGGTGGTGAATCACCTATATCTATAAAGGGTAAATCATCCAAAAATGCACCGCTTGTTGAATATGTTAATCAGCTATGATGTGGGCAACCTAATGCCACAAACAACAACCATGACTGGGGATGGTTTTGGTCCCACTGATGAAAATGTTGTTTGTAGGGATGGTTTATTATTGGGCTTACACATTAAATGGTACATGGCTGTATTTCAAAATATCATTTGGCAATTCGACTTATATGGCCCAATTTTACTTTATATAATTTTATACCTGTTGGAAAAATGTGATTTTTGTAGCTATGTCAGTTTGCCAGAGGGTACATGACACAAAAACGTACAACATACACTGCATGAAGACCGCAACATAGCAATAAAAACATGGAAACAACGTGAACTTCTCTGGGTACACGATATCAACGACATTGATGTGCCACGTGAACTTGAACATTAAAAATTCTGAAATTGGTGGTTTTCTGCATATGGCCATCAATATGGGTTGCATTTGTTCAATTTAAGACGTGTAGGCTGTAGGTGGTGTTTGCGTGCATGAAATACATAATACTGTCAAACAATTAGGTAAAATGTCAATATTGCATACTAGAGTACAATGTCTATTATTGTTTTTTATCGATATGGTTTCTCCGTAAAATGTATGCTGACTTTCAGGTGATGCATCGGTTCTGGAGATGATCATTCAGCATTTCCAGTTGGAACATTGGAGCGTTGATGTGATTTCTGCGATGAGGTGAGTTATTCCCTAGGAATTCCTGGGACAGTTCGGATGGACTATTTGACTTTGGCAACTAAAAGACAAAATCGATAAAGAACAAGTAGGCGCGGTGGGATTAATGGACATGTTGATAAAAATCCCATCCTTTCTGAGGTTTTGCTTCTTTGTTTGAAATATTTGAAAGGGATACAGTAGGCATAAGAGTCATAGGGATTCAGCCTACTAGCAAAAGGTGACCCTGCCGTAATTATGATAGGCTAGATTTGTTTCTTCTTTATTGGTTAATCCACCTGTTTAGAGAATCCCCCGTGAACATTCTATTCAAAGAGTTTTGGATTCGCTGCTGGCAATCATATCCAAGAAACTAGAATACAATTTCATCGACATGTTTACTCTGTACGATTGTTACTGGTTAATTGTTTCGTTTAAATGACAAACCAATTGATAAGCCTGTAATTTTCTTTGTATACTCACGTGATATCCTCATGATAAGCGGTGAATATTGTTTTGTTTTTTCCCCCCTTCTTCATCGGTCAAAACTCTTTGGGTGATGGTGAAATTCACATTTTCCAATTGATTATGTGTGGTCTAATATCTTCTAGATATTTTTCAAATTCTAAAAGAATCCCATTTTTTGAAGATTATTTTGCATATGTCCAATTTTTTTGGGTGTTGCAATGACAAACTCTTATATAAGAGACCCCATTTCCGCATCGAGCTATTAACATCAGCTCCGACTCAGGCGACCTGAACGACGACCAAGTCGACGACACTTGGTTAAGATGTGCAGTGATGCCGGCTGCCTGTTGAATCATCTGGGTATACTTGGAGGATCATCCCACTTAGTAACTGGTTAATAACCGTGCTTATTGTAAGTCTCCCAAGTGGACCTATTCATAAATGAAAGTTGTAACCTCAGTTATACTACCTGCTGATGACATGGGCATTCTGGATAACATACCCCCTTCAGCCTTCAGGGGTGCTTGGGCTTGTCATCTGAGGTCAAACCCAGAAAAAAGGTAACACGGATACCTTCACACTTCAATCCTCAGTTCATTTATTACCTCAATTACCTATAATTACCTCATATTTGTTCTTCTTTTCCATTCCATTTCCTTGTCGCTTTCAGCGGTCAATCTCTCCTTTTGTATCCTATTGGGGGCACGAATTTGTGCCATGTCCTGAGGTTTGGGGGCACGAATGCACGTGTCGAGCGCTGTTTCCTTTCATGTTCCCCAGCATTTTCCTTTCGTTTCCATTCATGTCCTTTCATCGCCTTTGATTTCATGTCATTTCCTTTACCTACCTTTCATTTCCATGTATTTTTCCTTTCGATTTCTTTTCATTTTCTTATAATTTTCCGTTTCTTTGGCTGTTCTTTTCCACCTTATTTCCTCGTTATTTTCTTTCAGCGATTGATTTCCCTTTCCGTAAGGTTTTGGAGGCTCACAGAGCCATGTCATGAGGTCTGGGGATACACGCATAGATTTCACAGGATGTCATAATTTCCCATGGTAGAAAGCAATCAGGCCTTGGAAGCTTTTGAGTGTCAATCTAGAGGTTCCCCATCCTAGCTGCTACTCCCAGCTGCCCAAGTCGTGGCGAAGTCCCAAAAATCTTGAAATTAGCTTGGGGGAAGGCTTTTGTGGAAGTCGTGGCGATGCGGCGTTTAGCTTGTGTTTAGGGTAGGTTGCTGTTTTACTATCTCATGTAGACCTAAAGTGGCGAAG
>Ga0126342_10003299_pt1 | contig 26526 bp, 26 predicted proteins | sample Cyp1metagenome_FD_92528 | JGI IMG/M metagenome (GOLD analysis project Ga0126342, IMG submission 92528) | Coral microbial communities from Lord Howe Island, Old Settlement Bay, Australia - Cyphastrea 1 metagenome | ecosystem: Host-associated > Invertebrates > Cnidaria > Coral ...
ATATATATATATTATTATTATTATCTCTAAAATGTGCTGTTTCTCTCTCCCTCTCTCACAGCAGGCATTATAAATGACTGAAAGCTACATTTGGATCTCCCTCGTTTTCACTGGTTCTTTTGCAGCTTCTCCAAACCATTGTGCCAACAGCATGAGTGACAAGCTCTCGACTCTTGCTTGGTGATTCCAGTCAAAGCCGCGCACTGATAGCTCCTGGTTGGAAGATGTCGCTGCACTGGATAGTTCCCTATTCGTTTTCTTTTGCTGATTGCAACTTGTAACAACTCAATTCTCTGCAGCCAGCCCAGGTTCAAACCTGTGGAAACATTCAAACAGGCTAATGGCCAGATTCAAGCAATACCTGATGCTCCAGCAAGCAAAGAACACCCCAGGGATCAGATGTTTGGATTTTTTGTGGCCTTTACTGGTGTACTTCAAAAGATTTGATATCGCTAGCTTCTCCCCATCTCATTCATCCCAGGGCTGGAAAGATGGCGGTCCCTGGCGTTGGAGACAACAGCGTCCATGCAGTGCAATTCTCGATTCTCTTCAATGGTCTGCTGCTGTTGTTGTTCCTGGCATTGTTTGAGGCTGGACTTGAGAAAGTTGGCAAGTTGGCGATGGGGTCAGACTTGAACAGTGGGCCCTCTCCAATCTTGTTGGAATATTTTTTATGCATTTTTGCTAACAGCAACCCTAGTGAGTTGTGCATGTGCGTTCTGCACTCCTGATCTCAGCCGTGCATTTTGAACATATCGGCGAACTTGCCTTGAAGGTCTTGTTGCGTCGGCCTGGCACGCGACAACAACTGGCTCCAAAATTGCCAACACCAGAGCGGGTGGGTATCCTTTTCTCCCGTTTCCCCGGTTTCTGCGCTGGTGGTTTCATAGCTTGGGCCGTCCAAGTTTGGCGGCGACGAAGGGAGCGATCAGACCTGGCACCAGATGCCCAGATTTTGGTGCGTTTCTGCGAGCTTGGCTTGAAATTCAGCTTGCTTGGCACGGCCGTGTCCTTGATCTTGTTGCCTATGTATGCCACAGGGCCAGGAAAAGCAGGTGGTTTCAATGTTTTATGTTTATCCAATTTGAAAGTAGGTGGCTCCATCCGTTTTTGGTGTGTCATTTTGGCCGCCTACATGTTGACTTCGGCCTTCGGCTACCTGGTCCTCTCGGAGTGGCGCATCTTCTCCCAGCTCCGGCGCAGCCACTTCGCCAGCGCCGCCTCCGGAAGCCGCGGCCCTGTGGCGGCACAGAGCTGCAGGACCCTGATGGTCCAGGAGGTTCCCCTGCATCGATGGTCAGAACGAGACTGGCTGGTGGTTTTTAATCTTGTTATAATATTTTTTAAAATATGTGCTGTTTAGTTATTTTTGTTGAGGAGATGTTTGGATATTGTTGGTATTTTCAGCTGTATTTGGGATGATGGTGATGATCCCCATTGACTTATGATTTTCTTCGGGGGGTGACAACAGAAGACAAGGAGATATCATCGCCTTTTTCGAAAAGATTTATGGCATGGACTCCGTCTACAGCTGTGTTTGTGCCACAGGGAATGAAGAGACGGAGGTGCACCCGGATCTGCATGTGGTTGCACATCTGATCCAGGTGAACACCGGCTCTGCCACGGCATTTGTAACTCTAAAATCCGCGGAGCATTGTGCGGTGGCGCAGCAGGTGCTCTTAAGCCACGATTCAGGTTGGGGCACCATGGGACACCATGGGGCACCAAATGAAAAAACTCTTTGCAGCAAGCGAAAGATGCTAGTTCTGTGGTTTTTGAATGTTTTTGATTGAATGTGGTAAGTGTTTGAAGGACACGCACACACACAAAACATCCACAATCATCCACATAACCATCCTTGCAGTGAGCGCAACCAGCCAAGTATGTGAAAAGTATGCAGGGAAACTCTCATTTTACAAACTTACTTTTATTCAGATTCAGGAATCCTAAAACATGGTGTCACCGGATGCATGGGCGCCACCGCCACCACCACCGCCACCACAAACGGACATGAGCGCACCATTTAGCAAGCCGGAGTTGTTTCAGCAGATTGTTGGCCAGAGTGTTCTTATGTGTTCTTCCATTCTTGTTCTTATTGTTCTTGCTTTAAATTGAAACATCGAGTGAAAACACTTTCAATGACAGCGGCCCGGGGGGATATGGGGGGATTGGGAGGCATGTTGAATCATGTTGATTGTTGATGGAGATGTTCCCTGAAGGCTGGAAAGTCTGTGCAGCACCGGAGCCGAGAGATCTGGTGTGGCAGAACGTGAAGAAACCTTTGCGACAGACCCAACTGCATCACAACCTCGGTTTAGCTGCCACGATTTTCTGCCTACTGTTCTGGTCTGTTCCCGTGACCATAATCCAAGCATGGGCGAATGTCGGGACTCTGTCCCGCTGGATTCCAGCAGTGGTGAAATTGAACGAGGTATCGCCCACCTTCTACTCATTCCTCACAAGCTACCTACCTGTGGTCGCTCTCATGGGTCTTCAAGCCTGTTTACCGTACATTTTCCAGGCCATGGCACAGGGCTACGAAGGCCACAAGACGAAATCTGCGATTCAGCGTATTGTCTTGAACCGATGCTTTTCATATCAATTGGCTTCTCTTTATGTGGCTGTTCTGTCTGGTTCTTTATGGGACTCCTTGAACGAGATCCTTGACCATCCATCGCAAGTGTTGGACATTTTGGCACATTCTTTGCCAAAAGCCAATGTTTACTTTCTTTCATTCGTCTTAGCGAAAGCTTGCACCAGCATTCCCTTCCTGCTACTGCATTGGCAATTCTTTTGTTCCAAGTGTGCACCACAAGAACAGATACACAGTGCTTATGGCTATGAAGCAGCTAACGTGGCTCTTGTTTTTGTCATTGGCTTGACCTATTCCTTCATTGCTCCCGCAATTCTGCCAGTGTGTGTTGTTTACTTTGCCTTTGCCACTTTGTCGTACCGGTGGCTCTTCAACTATGTCTATGACGAAGAGTTTGACAGCGGTGGTGCATTTTGGTATGACCTCTTCAACGCTGTGTTGATTGGTCAACTGTTGAGTACCTTGTCACTGCTAGGCTTGGCGGCTCTGTACGGCTCATCCTTACAGCTTCTGGTGCTTGCGCCGCTGCCCTTCTTTGTGCTGTATCTGGCGCTTCGCTCGTGGAGAATTGGCTGGAAATCACAGTGCACCTCTCTGGAGGATGCGATCGATGCAGAACAAGATGCCGCAGTGTTGGACACCTTCAAGAAGGAGCTGTACGTTGAACCCATTGCGGAAGAGTAATGAATTATTCAGAAAAGCGCGCCAGCATGCGCCAGCTAGTTTCAACATTTTCTCAATGAAAGCGCAGCTAGGTCTAGCCTTTGGATGAGTAATTAATCATGTCCTATTATTGTTCTGCTGCTTTTGCCGCTCGAGCTTTATGAGTCTGTTCAAACAGTAGCAACTCAGATTAGAGAACAAGGCAATCAAGTCCCTGAAAACTTGAAGCAAGACAGCACAACAAGTTTCAAGGATATTTGCAGATCTCCGTCAAAAACAAGTAGCATAGACATGCACAATACAATGATCACAATGTGTACAAGACATGGAGCCAGCTCATCGCGAACTGAACCGGAGCATCGGAGCACATCAATGTGTGCTTTGACGTTTGAGACATGGGGGCGGTGCCGTCCACGGCCGGAATCTCGGGACAACCCCGGGACCGTCAGATTTGGCGCCTTGGCGCTTCATTTTGTGAGGCCGATGAGAAGCTTCGAGCTGAAGTTGCAGCGACTTGGTGAATGAATGACATTGACATAGCATATGCATGCATATGCTATCATAGCTGATAGCATCTGATAGCCGTAAAATGAAGATCATTTTGTGTCAGCCAATTACAGCTGTTAAAAGTTAAGCAAGAGGTTTAACAACTGTGCCAGGAATAGGGACAGGGTCTATGAAAGTCTTTTAGAATGTTTGTGGGGAGAAATAGCCAAGTTTCATCATGTTTCTATATAAATGTCCTTGGGGTCTTGTGCTTCAGTGGGCTCATTGCAAGTGACCCTGCCAAGAACACTTGTGTTTCTTGAGGCTTAGAGGAGTTCTTCACCATGTTACTGCCTTCAAAAGGATGACATAGGATGACTGCAGATTTATATGTAGATTGAATTCCAAGTAGAGGAGTTGGTCAGCTCCCAGCCTTCCAGGTGAAACTTCATGCAGCTAAACGCTCTCGGCGCGATGCTCGTTCCAACAAGATTGTTTTGGAGGCTCAGAGTTGGAGCTCTTTCGACATCCATGCCAGAAATCGATAGAAATCGGACATTGATATACATTTGTCCTCTTTTAACTACTTTTGTGGAACTGTTTCTGAAATCTTGGGTGGCAGGATGTTTTCAATGCGGTTGGTCCAGATTCGGTTTGGGACTCAGATGAGCTTGCCCTGACTTGCCCTGGGGCCCTGGAGAGCACCGAGACCCGCACCGCTTGCACCGCTTGCACCGCTTGCACCGCTTGCACCGTGGCTTGTGGCGCTGTGCCGAGGCCGGGACGGTGAGTTTCCAGCAGTTCAAACGCGCCTCCGAGCGCTTGGGCATGCGAGTGGCAGAGAAGCAGCTGAAGGCTGCCTTCAGCCCCTTCGAGGCGCTTGAAAATGGAACAACACAGTGTCAACAACATGGAACAACATGGAACAACATGTTTCATGGGGATGACACTGGAAGCCAACTGGGAGACATAGGCATGTAGCTGTTCAGAGCTTGGGTTGCTGATGTGCAGGTCTCCCACAGCGGTCGCTTTGATTGCGCATCATGGCTGAGCCTAACAGATCCAAGAGCTTCTTCATGTTTTTTCAGGATTTTTCAGGTTTTCCTGGCACTGTTCAGTGGATATTCAATGGCGTTTGAGAACCTGTTTGCACTGAAATCAGCTCAGATCAGCTGAGATCAGTCAAGGCAGAGTTCATCCAATTTGTTTGCGATGACGCCCGGCCAGATCCGTGCAGGGCTCAGCAAGGTGTAGTGCTAGGCCGCCAGATAGCAGCATGCGAGTTATGGCAAGTTGTGAATCGCCAGCCAGCACCTGCAACGGGTGGTTTCGGCTACTGAGCGGCACTGTAAATGTGGCGATTTCAACTGTTAAATGCAACTGGTCGTTTCTACCACGCAGTAAGACAGTTGAAGGATGTTGAAGACTGGGAAATTGCCGCCATGGCCATCATTTCTTCCCAGGACAAGATCGGAGTCCTCTTCCAAGCGACGACCTTCAGGACCTTCAGGTTGGCAAGAGCTTGCTGTTGCACAATGACTTGCGTTCAAGTCTCACAAGACTTGTGTCATTTTATGACAGGCATGGCAAGCCGGCCCAAGGACTGGATGCAGCTGAATGCATACCATTTCTGATGGCTTTTGCTTTATGCCAATATTATCCAATATTTGAATCATGATTTCTGAACCTGAACTTGGCACCAGGATATGCTCACAGATGCCTCGGAGATGGGTGTTCGGCGTTCTGCCGCTCGCATTGCAGATGCTATATTTGACAAGGAGGCGAGCAACACATGTAGATCATGTAGTTTTGCTGCTTTACAGATGTATGCTGTATGAGGGTAAGGTGCTCCTAAGGCAGACGTTGTGATAGCTATTAGACTATTATATAGCTATATTTAGCTATCGTTTTTGAAGTCTTTTCAATACTGACACTGCCAGGTGGATCTGAGAGAAGCCTTCAGAAGTTGGGACAAGAAGAATTTGGGCGCCCCAGATGCAACGAGATTTGGAGAAGAGCTTGTGTTTTTTTGGGGGGCCCTGTGCTTGACTATACCCTTATTGCTCTAGTAGAATTTGAGTCTGGCTCACTGACTCACTGTTTTCAATCAAATTCTGCAATTTCTGAGGTGGCCTAGATGCGACTGAATTCCAGGCCGTGGCCGCTTCAACGCAATGTGTTGTGCCATATCAATATCTGTCATCTTTTGAAGATCTGAGTTGACGTATTTGACTTCAGGGTGCTTTGGCGAGCCTGGGCTTTGAAGCCACTCCCGAAACCGCAGCTGCAGTCTTTACGGCCGGAAGTGTCGAAGTTGTCGGGTTTGGATCCAGTGACTGGCCAAATCTGGCCAAGGGAATGCTTGAGAGGTAGACGTCCCTGCGAGGGCCATAGTGTTCAGAAAATTCACTGCTCATGAAGACAGAGTCTTCATGACATTTGTCGGCCAAATGAGTTGCCAGTGGCACTGGCACAGGCTTTTGACTTGAAGGGAGATGGTCGCGTTTCCTGCTGGGAATTCACCAGGGGCCTTCACAATTTGCAGGCAGGGGCATCGGGCAGTGGAGCTTAGGGCTGTGCATGGCTGTGCCATGCTGTTGGAACAAGGCTGCAGCTGAAGCGACTGCATCAGAGGAAGAAAGCAGATGCCTCAGATTTGATGGAGTGAGAAATGCTCCTCGTCATATGGTCCTTCTCTAAATGAGATATGAGTGTGACCAGTGTCACTTTTTTGTCACCTAGTGTCACCTAGTATCGCTTGCTTGTTCTGTGGTGGCCAAGGGCGTGCGCGGAGGGACAGGAAGAAGGCATCTGCTCTTCGCAAACAGGCCTGAAATGGATAGACAATGGTAAGAAAGAATAAGGAAAGTGACGCAGTGACGAAGTGTTTGTCGGTTGTTCCTTTAAAGCCCAGGACCAACAACTCGCCGTCATTGGTGCTGGTTTAGGTGGGGGGCATCTTCCAGAGGCAGGACATCGACATGGACTGGGAATACTAGGGTGGGACTTTATATTAGCTGCTATTAGCCGCATAACTTTGAACACCCCGCCCGATCCAATTTTGCGTTTAGTTGGGGGGAACTTCTCGGGAAAGTCGCCCCAACATGCGTTCACTTGCTGTGGAGCAGTTGCGTAAGACAGAAAACGATGCTTTAGAAGTAAATTTTGCCTCATTTAGCTTGTGAGCTTGTGTTTACACTGGTGAACTTGTTTTTTTTTTGTCATGCCTGGCTCATTCATGTGACCTTCGAGCAAATCCAGTCACGTGTTTACATGTCGCCCTGCCGGGGGGGTGCCTTTCTAATAATTTCGAATACGTATGTGAATCATGGGCATTAGTCCTGGTTCCAAGATTTTGCGCCATGTTGTGATCTTTTTGTTTCTGGCTTTGGTGGTTCCACTTCAAGCGTTGCACCTGTCTAGGCCACAGCTTTGACGGGAGCACTGGCAGGAAACGATGCTGTGAAGAGCTTGGATTCTCGTGATGTTCAAGCGCATGAGGTCCACACTTAAAAGTGCAACTTTTTCTCATGACATCATGATTCATGAATTTGAACGGGTACATGCAGTATCTTGCACAAAATGTTGACCTGATTGTTGCTGGTGCAGGCATCTGGAATTCTGATTTATTATTAATATTCTATCCGACTTTATGATTGATGGCACTTGCGCTTTGAGCACCCTAAGGCATGTCTGAGAAAGGCACTCCGTGCAGCAGAGGATGCAGGATTGGATGCTGATGAACTGAAGGCCGAATACTGACAGCAAGATAGAGACAGATAGCTTTGCTGAATGCATGGCCTTGTTCAGCTAGTCATCCAATATCCATCCATTCTTGCCACAACATGTTTCAACAAATGAAATCAAGATAGTCAAAAGATCAACAGGTTCAAAAGTTAATATCAAACAATGAGCCGAAGCCATCAGCTGAAGCTGCAGGCCGCGAAGCTGAAGCTGCAGCAGTTGGAGGAGTTGGAAGCCGCGGAGGACGCCTTGGAGGACGCCCAAAATGCGCAGCCCCGCAGCGCGGAGCGGCTACGGCGGGCACTGCAAGATGCCGAAGCGGCAGGGCTCAGCGAGGACGGAAAATACGGGAAGCGCATGGAAGTGCAAAGATACAAAAGAATACAAAAGATATCAAAAGATGCCAAACATGCCTAAGATGGCATTAAGATGGCAAAGCTGGGAAAGATGGCAACGCCCAACTAGAAGGTTTGAATTTTTCAATTGCTTGATATGCCGCCAATGGTGTACAGCTTCCTGAAAACAGGAGACCTTGACCGAGGCAAGAAAGAGCTTGGCACGAGAGGACTGGCCACCGTGAATTCACAGTGAATCATTCTTGTTATGACGAACAATTGCATTCACCTGAAAGGAGTGGAGAGATCAAGTGAGGAAGCGACTACAGCATGCAATGCAGAGTGCGAAGCTGGGTGGAGTCTGGAATCATGACAGTACACTTATGATATTATTAAAATTTATTAAATATATTAAATCGCTACCCAGCAGGGCCTGGAATTTCCACGGTGGGGGGGGGGGTGACCCCCCAGAATTTTGAAAAAAAAAACAGCCCCCTACCCCCAGAAAACATTGACATGCGTGCTCCTACAAACATGGAGTTGACATGGTTTAACATGCTTGAACATGGAGAAAGTGACAAAAAATGGCAAGAACATGCTTGACGCGTTGCTATCGGACAGCGAGCGTTGATGCTCATGGTTTTGACTGACTTGCCGTGAAGCGTTGACTTGCACAACTCAGTTGTGGTGAGGATGGGTGGGGGACCGAAACTGTTGGAATTTTTGTTCCAACCTGGGGTGGGGGACCCCCAGGGGGGTCAAAAGAGGTATATAGCGATTAATATCGATTAATTATGATTGCATTATACTATATAATACATATACACATAATATATTATAATATATTATAATATTATAATATAGTTGATTATATTAATTGCCATTTGACACTGTTAGAATCTGTTGTGGCATCGGATTATGAAGTCACTGGTGATCCGCCGGAAAGCCGGACCCAGGTCGTGATACCAACGATTTGCGAGAAGCCATCGCTGTTCGCACCTCAATGCGGCAAGTGGCATCTGGTCCATGGTTGCTCCCTTGGTAGCGCCATATGGTGATGCTTGTGTCAATATTATATATATATTATATATATATTATATATATTATATATAGACATGTAGGAACATGAATGACACACTGAGACATGATGAATCGATGATGAAATACAGAATTCTTATACATACTGGTACATACATGCAGGCATGCACATCCAGACAGACGGACGGACGGACGGACGGACGGACAGACAGACACATCTATATCTATAACATACTTATTTACACACATACTATATATATATACTAACATATGCATAAGATTTACATGTCGATGTATCCTGGAAGTTTGTCACCGGCGTCCGGCATCAGGATGGCGAGGCTTGCAGCTTGCCGGAGGATGTGGAAGACTCAGATCGGCATAGACAGATTTTAACTGACATGTTTTTTAGAAAACATGATTTCAACCAGATTTTAAATATGATTTAAACTTTGAACAACAGTTTTTTGCCGGTTTTGACACAGCAGACCCGCTGTGTTTGAAGCCGGGCGGATTTGGGCCGTAAGGAATTAGTTCCTGCACGGGAAATTCTGGCAGAGGAAACCCGAAAAGCATGGAGCTCAACTTGACAGTCATGAGCAGAGATTTGCCACTCCAGGTGAATTTATCATTCATTTGAAGTCAATTGAACGTTGACAGTTTGTCCCTCTGTTCTTCTCTGCTGGCAGCATTGAGATTTGATCTCATATTCCTCATATTCATCATTCTCGTCTTGTTTATAAGCATCGCCATGGGATGTTTTCGCTGCTGCAGCTTCTTGGTCTTGCTTGTGGCCATACTGATGGGATGCCTCAACATGGTTGAAGAACGACCGATGGGTTTGTTCTTCGTGGGCACGTTCACCTTGATGGGTCTTGGAAAGCCATCCACTGATCCAGTGCCTGATGGGCTGAAAGCTGCCCCCCGTGCCGGTGACCAAACACTCCAGCTGGCGAGCGGAGCACAGATGCCGGTGGTGGGGATCGGAATGTGCTGCAGGCCCACGGCTTACGACGCAGTGAGCGTCTACAATACCATCCTGTGGTATCTGCTTCAAGGCGGCCGTCACATCGACACTGCCCACATCTACCGAAATCAGAAAGCCATTGGCCAAGCACTGAAAGAAGCGGCTGCACGAGGCGTTCCTCGCGAGGAGGTGTTCCTGGTCTCCAAGCTCTGGCCTTCGGACTTCGGATACGATGCTACCCAGCACGCTGTGGAGACGATCCTACAGGAGTTAGGTGTTGAATACATTGATGTCTTGCTGCTGCACGCCCCGAGAAAGCTGGCACCCATGCTGTTTTGGCAGACCTACATGGGTGGCCCTGTGGATGAGTTTTACAACTACGGGTGCAAGAACCACGTGCAATGCCGGAAGAACACCTGGAAAGCCTTGAGCGAGCTGAAAGATCAGGGGAAAATCCGGGACCTAGGCGTTAGCAACTTCCAAATCGAACAAATCAAGGAACTCCAAGCATTGCAACTTGCACCTGTTGCCGTGCATCAGTTGCAGTACCATCCCTGGCTGCCAGACTTCCAGCAGAAAGTCGTGGAGTATTGTCATTCACAGAAGATTGCCCTCACTGGCTACGCTTCCCTCGGAGGTCTTATGAAAAAGGACAAGGCCTTGAAGGTAGATGGCATTCAAAAGATCGGGGCCAAGCACAAGAGATCAGCAGGGGAAGTTTTGCTTCGCTGGGCTTTGGAGAAGAATGTCAGCGTTATCCCGGGCACTGGCAATCCGAAGCACATGAAGGAGAATTTGGGCATCTATGACTTCAAGTTGTCGGCAGAGGAGGTGGCTGAAATTGATCAGCTGCGAAGCTCGCCGATCGCCGATGAGTTCTTCTTCTTCAAGTTCTGACGGCCCAGAATTGCTTTAGAAAGACGCACCTTTAAAAGGCGAGCGAGGGCAAGTGTTTCCTTGGACACGCAAGTTCCGTGAGCATTTGAGCGTGTTTGCTTGCCTGGCAACCAGATTATTGAACGATAATGAGACACCGCGCGAATGCAGTGAAAAAGACATGTTTTTCATATTTTTCCAGCTCCTTAAAGATTTACTGTGACTTGCTGTGACTTACTTTGTTCATCTTCTTACTTGGTTCCTTTTGCGGTTGAAATTGGATGTGATCCGAGGCACGAGCCCGTGCAGCTCTGGAAAAAGCAGTGGCCTCCCGCGACTGTTTGCAAGAGGCAGTTCGTAGGGCGTATACGGGGGATCTTTTGCAAGGCGTATACGGGTTGTTGCATGTTGTTGATGTTGTTGCAAGAATGTTGCAAGAGTAGAAGCGTATAGAATCAGTATAGACATGTATACCTGTAGTAGACATGTATAGAGACGGCAAAGATGTAGAACACATTGGAATATATTGGAATTTGGGACGTGAGATTCGTGAGATGTATCTTGAGGCCTTGCGCTTGGGTGAACGCGCGGGTTTGTCGGAAGAAGAGCTCTCCAGAGCGCGGGAAGTCCTCAAGGTTGGGCCCTTGAGTGACATTTTTTTATACATGTTCCATCCTTTCCATGATCCTCTATAGGCAGTCTAAGGCAGTCTATCTAGGCTTTCTAACCTTTTCTCAAGCTGGCAGTTCCTGAGCGCATTCTTGATTCCCAAGGACTTGGATGGCCGCGATCAAGCAGAATATCAGTTGAGAGAAGCGATCAAAAGGAGGCCAGCGGCCCAGCGCTGGGAGGTTCTTACTTTGGGAATCTTTGGGATCCCTTGTTCCATCCACGGAGCCACAGGTCAACGCTTCAGAATACTTGAAGAGTTTTTGTGAGGCTGCACCGGAATCATTATTTAAATATATTTAAATTATGTCAGAATATGTCAAATGTATGCACGTAAAAAGCGTTGGCCTTTTTTGATTGGCAGGGACGTGTCGATGCTCAAGCACGCCATTGATGTGGGGAAGGCTCAGGGTGCGGACGATGGACTCATCAACGAAGCTCAGCATGTGCCGCATTCTCAGGATGGCGTTGAGCTGTTGCCATGTGTCGTGTTTTGTTGAGATTGCTAAGGCTAAGGGTTTTGATGTTCAATGTTGCATCCCTTTCCATCCCTTTCCACTATGGACATCTCATGGCTGCTAGTGGATTTTAATGGATTCTAAGTTTGGATGGCCTCGGGATCCAACGTGATCCACCTAAAATCCGAGTTGATCTGAGATGATTAAAAAACAAATCAGATATAGTCAGATTATCATCTGAGATCATCTGAGGTTGGAGGAGGAGTTCCAGAAAGAATCTGCCCGGCAGCAACTCCACGAGGCGATGCGCAGCCAGGACACGGCGCGGCTTCGCGATGCGTTGACCGCGGCCGAGAGGCACCTGTCAGATTCAGAGCTTCACGCGGCGCGTGAACTTCTCCAACGACTTGAGCGACAGGCCCGAGCTCGAGAGAATTTGAAGAAAGCCATGGAAGCCATGGAAGAGTTTGTCGCTCCAAGCGATGCGGCCAAATTACGACAAGCTTTGGAAGAAGCAGAAGCTGCAGGTCTTGGGAGTGACGATTTGGCCGCAGCACGGCAGATGTTGGATGCCGAGACACGCAGGGCAGCTGCTAGAGATGCACTGAATTCAGCATTGTCATCTGGCGATGCTTCGCGGCTCAGGGCCGCCATCACTGAAGGTGAGCATGTTGGCCTGGCCCCAGACGAGCTCGCAGCTGCCCGAGACGCTTTGTCCAAACTCGATGCCCAAAGTTTGGCTCGGCAAAAGCTCCGTGATGCCTTGGCATCCAGAGACCCCAAAGATCTGCAGGATGCCATTGCATTTGGTGAAGCTACCGGTTTGCCGGACCCGGATTTGGCTGCTGCCCGAAAGGCTTTGGAAGACGAGCTGCGGAGAAGCCAAGCGCGATCACAGCTGCAACAGGCTGAGGCTTCTGGTGATGTCCATCAGCTGCAGCAGGCCATTGCTGAAGCCAAGGCTGCCAACCTTTCAGCAGCGGAAATCGCAAGAGCTCAAGCTGCATTAAACACTGCAGAACGCCAAGAGGCTGCAAGAAAACGGCTCAAAGAGGCTGTGAGTCTAGGAGATGGTCAACTTCTTCGTGCAGCTTTAGATGAAGGAGAAGCTGCTGGTCTTAGCGAAGATGAGCTGAAAGAAGCCAGGCAGGCACTGAGCCAAGAAGACTTGAAGGCTGTTGCTCGGCGAAGGTTGCAAGATGCAACTGCCAGCAGAGACAAAGAGGCGCTTCAAGTGGCTTTGGACAGTGCAAGCGCTGCGGGCTTGCCTTCTGATGATCCCAAAGTGCAAGCAGCCCAACAAGTCTTGGACGAAGAATTGCGCAAGGAAAGAGCTGCCCAAGCTCTTCGTTCGGCCTGTGCTGCCCAAGACATTGAAGCCTTGAAGCTGGCACTAGGTGAAGCGAGACAGGCATCAGTCCGACCTGGCGACATCGCGGATGCTGAGGCAGTGTTGAGACGCTTGGAACAAGGAGATGCAGCCCGCCAGCAACTGCGAGAAGCCATGGCTTCAGGAAAACCCGAAGACCTTCAAAAAGCGATCGCAGCTGGTGAAGCAGCAGGTCTTGGTCCTGAGTTGGATGAAGCTCGTCGCCTGCTGGCAGAAGAGGAGAGGCAGGCTGCAGCACGACGTGCTTTGCAGAAGGCCTTGGTGAGCCGAAACCCGGAGGCATTGCAAGACGCCATTCGAGAGGGTGAAGCAGCTGGTCTTCCTGCGAAAGAGTTGGAACCTGCCAGGGCAGCTCTGGCTTCTGAAGATGCGAAGAGCAAGGCTCGAAAACGACTGCAACAGGCCATGGCTTCCAAGGACATTGGCCAGCTCAAATCAGCTTTGACGGCAGCTGATCGAGCAGGATTGAATGCAGACGACACCCGGGCAGCAAGGGAATTATTGAAGGAATTGGAAGAGAAGGCGCGGAACCTTTTTCGATTATACGGTAACGACATGTATATAGATTTGTGGAAGGCGGGCCAGACCACAAGGCCTGTAGTACGAAACACATAGGTTGGATTCCGGATGTTTAAATGGCCGGGCGGGCCAAGCAAAACCTTCCCAGAGGTAGTCTAAAATATTACAAGTGCGTATATTTAAATAAAAATCCGTATGTTTAGATGTAGTAGTTACATGTAGTTACCGTATAATCATAAAATAATATAAAGTAGGAGGCTGTTGAAATTAAGGAAAATAGATCCAAAAAACGGCGCAGTCGCAGTGACGGTTGTTTGTGAATTTCCGTGGTTCATTGCTGTGATTTTGTGTGTTCCAGGAAGCAGCCAAGAAGAAACTGCGAGAAGCGATTGCATCTCGAGACCCGCACAGTTTGAGGCGTTGGGGGTACTGTTGCCATCTGTTGCCGTATGTTGCACAGCAAGCACCTTGAGCCACAGTGCCGAGTGACATGGCAGCCGTGCAGCTGTGCAGGTCAGCTATCGCCAAAGGGCAACAACTTGGCCTCAAAGATGAAGTCAAAGAGGCTCAGCGAGTCCTGGCAGAAGAAGAGGCGGGAAGAAATGTTTTTGGTCACCTTTACCTGGGTATGATGAGATACGATCCGAGCTATGGTCAAGGATGCTTGTGTTTTTGTTTCCTTCTCTCTCTCTCTCTCTCGCCTAAAAGACGGAGGGCAGCAGCCACTGACGCATATCAAGAAAGACATGACATGGAACTGTGGATTGACTTGGGGTGAGCTTTTTGTAAATTTATAATTTATTTTTATAATTCCAAACATTTTATCATTGGTTATATTGGTTATTGAACCCCATATTTTAGATATTTTTGGATCATATAAGATCGTTAAACCCAAAGTCCTCGACACGTTGTCTTGAACACCTCGAGGCCAAGGAGCAGGCCAGGAGAAGATTGTCTGCAGCAGCAGCTGGGGAAAGCATAGCGGAGCTGGAGGAGATGCTCCGTCATTGGACACAGGGCCTCTGATGTTATATCACTGCTACCATATCAGACAATATTCAGCATGGATGTATGGTTTACATTGATGGGATGTGCAGTGATGTGCAGTGCTTTCTCAACATTGATAGTTGTTGCATAAATAAATGTTGTTTGCTTCGTTGTTTTCGCAGGCCTCCCTAGATTGAGCTTTTGTGTGCCAAAAACAGCTCGTGACGTCTCATGACTGATCCATTTGAATCAACAGTATAGCCATAGCCTCAGTAGCCATTATTCCATATTATTCCCATCTGCGCCAAGGGATGCCAAGGGTGTCCAAAAAAACTCCCAATTTCGCGCAGAGGACGCCCTGCATGGCGCGGCAGCTGCCCAGCTGCGGCCAGACGAGCTGCGCGCGGCGCAGCAGCGCCTGGAGCAGCTGAAGCGACGCCAAGCGGCGCGGGAGGCGCTGCAGGAGGCCTTGAGGCGCGATCTGATGGGAACTGGGAACATGTGGGAAATTGGAACTGATTGACGCACAGATGTACATGCGATTGAAGTTTTCTAAGTATTTTTGCATATGCTTTTCATATCATTCGTAATGCTGCTCTTGCATTAGGGCATTTGGATCCAGTGGGGGAAGACAGTTTAAAGATGTTTATATAAAGGCCCATTTGAATAGGACCATGTTGACGAAATGTTGCAACTGGCTCAGCAATCTTGATGGCCAGGCAGGGAGACGTGGAGAAGCTGAAGGAGGCCTTGCAGGAGGCTGAAAGGGAAGGAGTGGAAGATGCATTGTTGGAACAGGCCCGTGAAGTTCTGCGGCAAAAAGATCGTCAAGACAAAGCCAAAGAAGCCCTGCGGAGGGCCGTATCATTAGGCAACATGGAAGAACTTCGGGCAGCTATTCGGCAAGGTCAATCTGTTGGGCTCTCAGATGAGGATTTGGCAGATGCATCGGCTAAGCTGAAGGAACTTGAAGAGGAGGAAGAGAGGAGGCAAAAAGAGGAGGCTGAAAGAGTTCGGGAAGAAGAGCGACAAGCAATGCTAGAAAGGGCAAAAGAAAGGGCAAAACAAGATCATGCCAAAGACTTGCTGGAAAATGCCCTTCGATCCAGAGATCCTGATGCTTTGAGAGGAGCCATTGATGCAGCTCGGAAAGCTGGTTTGCCTGAGGAAGATTTAGCAGAAGCCATACAGGCGTTGAAGGACGCAGAAGCAGAACAAGAGAAAACCGCTTCGCGCAATGCTCTTGCAGCTGCTATCACATCAGGGGACATTGGCCGCCTTCGAGATGCTCTGCAACGTGCTGCGGACTTAGGCCTGGATGAGTCTGGGATGGATGCAGCAAGGAAGGCACTAGAACAAGCTGAAGCAAAGGCTGCTGCACGAGCAGGGCTCCATGATGCCTTGAGGACTGGAGCATCTTTAGCTGACATCAATGCGAGTCTTCAAGCTGCTGAATCAGCTGGCCTCACAGATGAAGCAGATCAGCTGTTGATTGACGCTGTGAAGAAGAAAGCAGCCCAAGAACAGGCCAAAAGAGATTTGGAGGAGGCTCTTTCCTCAAAAGATCCAGCAAAGATTCGGGAAGCTCTGGTCAAGGCAGGTGAAGCTGGAATCAATGCAAATGCCTTGCAGGATGCAATAGCACAGCTCCAGGCCCTGGAACGCAAAGCTGATGCCGCCCAAAAACTTCGAAAGGCCATGGACGGCTCCGACGCTGACGTTGACAAACTTCGCGTAGCGATCGAAGCTGCAGCCGAGGCCGGCCTCGATGCCAGCGACGCTGAGGAACGGCTCCAGGAAGCAGAGCGACGTGCCACGGCACGGCGTCGCTTGTCGGATGCCATGCAGTCAGGTGAACTGCAGGCATTGAGGGCAGCCTTGGAAGAAGCCAAAGAAGCAGGACTTCCAGACTCAGAACTCAAAGATGGAGAAGGGAAATTAGCACAAGAAGAAGAGCGAGCAAATCTCACACGCACCCTGCAACACATGTCCACACAGAAAGACATGACTAGTACGTTAAATGCGGGAGGTTTGGACACCACAAATAGAGATCTAAATGACACCAGACCTGCAGATGCTACTCTTCCAAGAGATGGTGGGCTCAGCAGCCATGACAGCCCTGCACCAAAAGTCCTTGGCTCAGTTTTTTTTTGACCAATTTGAGATAGGTTATAGGTTTATAGTTGTATAATGCTGCATACATGTGGAAGCTAAGATACTTTGGAGATGTTTGGAAGCATGTGGTGAAAATTCGCGGGTGGATGTGAGTGTGGAATTCCCATAGCCACCCTGAGGCAAACAAGTGCACCCCCACATCTCAAACAAGAATCTTTGAGAAGGCAGAGTACATGTTCCAGAAGACCGCTCTTGATGATGCCAGCGATGACGACATTGTGAAGACGATGCGGCAACGACTGAGAAAATTGTATGTCTCGCCAGCAGAGGCTTTGTCTGAAGCTATGCAGGCCCGGAATTTGAGGGTTGCTCTTAAATTTATACAGCTACAGGCCCTACAGGCCGTTGAGTTTTTTAAATTCAGCAGCTGGCTTTTGATGCTTTTGTCGATGGCAGTTGCATGAGTTGCAAGGGATGGGCCAACTGTTGCAACCCCGAGGTGCCTTCCATTGCAACATCATCTGGCCAAAGTGGTGCTAACTTACCGACAGTAGACTCAGATGTGCTCCAAGCATTTGCTGAACAGCTCCAGTTGTCGCTTTCAACCCCGCGTACCATCAAATTCCTATCAGGTATTGATCAAGCAGCTGGTGGTAGTGGCAACAGTGAAGTCTCGGTCCCTGACTTTCTCAACGTTTTCAATCCTGGAACGAAATCAGCTTCCAGCACTCAGACAGGACCTACAGGATCGATAGGTGGCCCTGGCGACACACTGGTGATGAGCGGGCCACACGCAGCTGCTGTGGCACGAGAGGAGAAGAAGAGGCAGTTGATGCAACAGAGCAGACCCCAGGAGAATCTTCGTCAACTGGTTTTACAGCAGAGGGTCAGCCAACTGAGCCGCAAAGAGGCTCAACTGGTGACGAACTTGAGGGAAGCTTTATTTGAGCGCCGCTCCAACATGCAGAAAATGTTCAAAAGTGTTGATCTGAATGACGATGGCGTCGTAACACTGGAAGAGTTCCTTCATGCCTTGGAGGGTGCAGGAGTGGCTGTGGGTCATGAAATTGATCGAGCACGGGCAAAGGTCACTGAAGAGGAAGCAGCTCGAATGTTGGCATATTTTGATCGCAGCTGCACTGGGACGCTTCAATACAACGAGTTCATGAGACTGTTGCAGGGCACCTTGGACTTGACTGAAGAAGCTCCCTTGGAACCTGAACTAGCTCGACGAATCCCAGATATTGGCGAATATCGAGGCAGCTTGTGACAAACACCATTTTCTGGAAAGATTTGCTCGGGTGATGCTAAGTTGATAAGTGTTTTGAAGAAACCTCTGACAGGTGCTCGGGCCAATCTCAGCGGTACTGGGCTCATACGAGCAGCTTGGAACTTAGGCATAGGCCCACCAACGGTTGATCCAACGGTTGATCCAATGGCGATGTTGGTCATGTTGCTGCTGGTCCTCAGGCTGCAGGGCTGCGGGGAGATGGCTCCGACGATGAACGGGCAGTGCAGCCGGAAGCCCAGTCGACGGTGGATCATGGAGGGCCATGGAGGGCCACATCATCCCCTGGGGCATCTGGGGCCCTGGCGCATCCCTCACCAAAACAGCAACTCTGTGGTGTTCCAGATGAGTTTTCAGACAAATCGTTTGACAAACATATATGAACTTGATGGGCTAAAAAAGATTCAGGTAGAAGACCACCCCAATTCACAGATAAGTGTCATGGAGTCTGTTTCGGCCTTGGATTCCATGTTTCATGTTTCAGATGTTTCAGGAGTGCTTTTGCAAAGTGGGATGTGAACAATGATGGAAAGATTTCTGAGAGGGAGCTCCTCTCAGTTCTCCGATGCTCGGTTGCGCTTGGACCAAACCTAAACAGAAGCGTTACAGATTTTGAACATTTTTGAACCATTTAGAGATCCAATATTAGCCCAATCCTTTGGCCACACTTTAGCATCTTTAGATATCTTTAGCCAATGCCACCATTACATACCAGTACTAATTACATCTAATTACTACCATTAATATCCATTAATTACCCTTCAGTCAGATCCAGCCCCAGGAAAGATTGATCCAAAGATCCGAGACCAGGCAGGTGGGCTTGGAACACTGGGAGCGCTTCGCCACGGGCGGCGCCAGGATGTCAGGCGGTTGTTCGAGAAAGCGGACTGCAATGGAGATGGAGTTATTGTTCCTGGGATTGAAATCAGATCTGTATGATTAATTACTGGATTACTGGCTACACTAATTTGTGATATATGCATATTATATGTGCATGCGTGTTTTGCTTTGCAGCAGGTCGATGGTGATGTGTGAAAACAGGAACGCCAGAGCAGTGACATGATGCGACAGTCATGATTTATGTCATGATGCTGAGGACTACCAGGAGTTTGTCTCCTGGCTCTTCCAGTGCTAGAGCCGTTGAGCAAACTTCTGACCACATTTCTTCATGGTCCCTGCCCTCCGACCTGACTGTCACACACACTGCTTAGAGGTATTGGTTTATGATTGTGACAGTGATCATCGGCCCACTAACTAACCAGGAATAACTTCACCCAAAAAGCTGTAGGTAAGTGAGATTTTTCTGCGAAATTCAGGAGCTAGATGGAACCAGATGGAACCAGATAATGAAGCTGCATGCAGCCCAGCCAAAGCTGGTGCCTTTGGGAATGCAGCGTTTTTTTCCAGCTGCGGTCGCCAAAGGTGCCCCAGTGCAGAGTTGCCAAAGGCACAGCCGAAAAAACATAATGTCTTTTGATGTCTTTTGTGTGGTGCGAGCCCATTCCTGACATCCTCTTGGAATAAGAAACCTGGTCCCCAAAGACTCAAAGACTATGATGTTAGTATGTTTATCAGTTTATCCAACCAGCTTTGATAACAAAAATGGTAGTATGACGACCCACGCCCACATGGAGAACAAAACCAAATAGATGGAACTTTGCAACAGAGCTGATTGCGTCCCTTGCATCCTTGGGCATCTGTGTTTAGCTACGATTGATCGTGAGGCTCAAGCAGAGAACCTGTTCAGAGCAGACAAACTTACACCAGAAGCTCACATAGCCATATGGACTCTCACATCCAGGAGCTCTCTGGTCTGACAGACCAACCCGCAAAACCTGCTGGAAATGCAAGATCTGAGTTAGCAGCAGCTCCGCACAGGTGTTTCCCCCTAAAGCAATATATGATTGGGTGGCCCTTCGTATGATTGGGTGGCCCTTCATTTTCCGTGGTTGATGATAAAATGAAAGGCTAGCGAGTAGCCAAGTAGGTCTCCAAGAAGTCCCATAGAAGATTTGATCCACTTTCGCATGCTGATCAATTCTTTTCGATGGAAGATGTGCCAAATGTTCCCTCCTTAGCATTTCGATGCACTTCGTACCTCGTCCATACGACGTGGCCATAATTTTGTGCTTAGGTCAGAGACGCCAGAGATGTCAGAGTTCTGGAGTTGTTTGCTGGCATTGGGGGCATGCGCCTCGCGCTCTCGTGCCCTTAGCAGACTATTTGCACCATCATCATACATGATAGATTGAATTCAGGCGCAGCACTTGTGTATGTTGTTACAGCTTCTTATACACTTTCGATCAATCCACTTAACTTTGACTTGCTACATCTTCCCCGCCAACAGTGGTTGTTTGGCCATCATTTTGTGTTAGCAGCTCCGTTGCGTGCAGTTGGCTCTCAGCCCAAAAAAACTCAAAGGTTGGCAAATCGGGCACTCGTAGAGCCCGCAATCCAGCCATACTACCATGCCCGGTGGATATAGTATGGCTGCAACGCAGAACAAAACTGTTTCTTGGCTGGTGCCGAATTTATTCAATGGACAGACAGCATGATACAGCATGTTAGTATGCACATTCTTTAAGTGCGAGTTGCATTTGAAGATATTTGATGCATCACGTTTCTAGATCTTGCCTATCCTTGACCGAGGCTGTGTTTGGTTCCTCCGCGACATTTCCCCGTGGTGGTCGCAGCTTGGCTAATGCTGGCATGCAGCAGATGACTCCCCGACCAGGACAAGCACAAGGGCCGCATGCGAGTATCACTACAAGCGGTCAGTTCCAAGATTGCGAACAATCTTTCAAATTTTGGGTCTCGGGATCTGAAGCTGGGCGGCGTAGTCTTTGGCAAGCCTGGGATGCGATCGACTACAACGGAAATGGTATCGTCAGCTTGGCCGAAATTGACAAGTGGGTGGTGGAAACGTATCCAAAGCTCAACAACAAATCTGTCTGGCGCTTACTCATGTGAAATCATGTGAAGCTGTTGTGATATGCTGTGATATTATATGATATTATAAGGATGAAGGATGTAACAGTGGAACTGGGGTCAAATCGACACGCTTCTTGTGTGACTTCGAAACTTCCAAGGCCTTGATGCGAGCATACAAGTCCAGCGATTTGGACAAAGACAGCTATGTCAACAAGCGTGAGTTCCCCGTGTTGTTGAGGAGCTCCGATTAAAAGTCGCCACTGCAAGTGGTGGGAATCTGCTAAGTCTAAGTATTGCTTAGTATCAACGAAGTTTCAATGATCCAAAACCAAAGTTCCAAAGTGCATCCATGAATCCAACTGGCATGCAACTGCCAACAACCACACCTTGTGCTCAGGAATGTCATCTACTTCAACAAGGTGTGGACTGCATGGCCCTTAGCTATCCGTTAGCTACCCCTGTAGCTATCCGTTAGAAATACTGAAATACAAATTGATTGAAATACATTGAAATACATTGAATAAATACATTGAAATACCCTTATCTCAGGTTCCCAAGTTCCCAAGTTTCGCCAGTTCCACCAGTCCCGAGGTGTTTGAAGTCATGGACACGGACGCGGATCGACGTCTCGCCTTTCCGGAGTTCCGACAAGGGCTGTCGCTGCTGGGAATGGCCTCGGTCCCTGTCCCAGCGCTCCGAAGCCAGTAAGGTCATGTAAGGTCTAAATTCCCCATGTTTTCCCATCATTTATATCCCATAGGATCCATGTATGGTATATATGGTAACATTTACCATCAATATACCCCCAATGTTAGCATATATACCATACATGGATCCTATGGGATATAAAGTTCCGCTGTTTCCCGACCAACTGACCCTGGGGCACAACAAGATACAGCAACTTTCTGACAGGTGGTGAACCCACGGTCTTTGTTTGACAGCCTGGACAGGCTCGAAACTCGAAACCAACTGCAGTGAGAGCAACGAGATGCAACAAATGATGAGGTTAAAAAACACATCCTAAAATTCATAATGGATGGTTAATGGATGATTAATGGTGTTTAATGGATGGTTAATGATATTAAAGTTTGTTGTAACGATTTTGGCTGATGGCCTGATGGCAGTGGATGTTTCTGCAGGAATCGCGGTGGACTTGTGCTGTTTGATGAGTTCTGCCGCTGGGTTGCTTCGGTCTTTGGCTCAGCTTCAGATCTTTTTTCACTGGGACTTACGTGGATTGCATAGGAAATCCATGGAAATCCACATGACATGTAATCAATGTGGCAAACTCAATGATGGGCCTATCATTTGGGGATTATTCTTACAACCAATGATACCAATGTATGATAATATCGGGCATGGTTTGTGGCATTCATTGGGTTTACCACATTAAACGCATACTGTATTCCATGATGATCGTCCCGCTCCAGCATCTTTCAATATCTTTCAAGGTGCAATGCCCCGTCGATGGCAACGTGTACACGCCCCAAGTCACAATGGCCAATGCATCTCCTGCGCATCATCATCCCCACCACAAGGCTAGGCGGCTAGATGTCATGCTGTGTGCTTCCAGCAATCAATATACAGTACTCCTTGCCACATTAGATTACCAATTAATACTGATTATCTGACTACTGAATCATAATGCATGCTAGTCAATGACCATCAATAGCCTATAGAAAGCCATATAGTCACAATTAGTGACATAGTGACATAGTGACATAGTGATCAAAAATATGCCACAGGAATCACATGGAATCACATTTTGCTCATATTCTCCATGGATTTCTATGGCCGGTGCAGGGCTCTGTGCACCACAGCCACTCTGTGAAGACGCAGTTGGCGCCGCTGGGCGGCTGTCATGTCGCCGGATCAATCAACCCTCGTTGCTTATTGTATAATAATAGTATAATATTAAGGGTGTTGTTAGCATATGAATTATCAATATTCACCATGTATATGAATTTATATGAATTTGCTATAGTTTTTGCAGGTTTTTGCTAATGATACTCCTCCGAAAAAGACGTGCAGCAGCTCCCAGGAATCAGTTTGAAGTTGCCGAAAAAAAGATGCAGGCCCTGCTGAAGGCGCGCGTTTCAAACGGCACAGTGGCACCTTTTGGAAGCCGTTGCCATGCGTTGCCATCCGTTGCCATTGCGCACACTAAAAACTGCCCAGGATACTCGCCAATTGAACTCGATTTGGCGTTCAATGGCCACTTGGTTTATGATGTTTATGAAACGATGATGTTTTCTTTGCATCAAAAAAACTCCGCAGACTTTTGGCCCCATCCAACCATTGATGGCCACCTTCGATGCTGTTTTCATCTGTTTTCTGTTCCGAGGACTACAATGGTAATGGCTTGGTGAGCCTGGCTGAAATGGATGGTTGTGTCACTGTAGCTGGGCAGAGATGGGCAGAGTGTCAGAGGGATGACAACTGAAGTGCCACGTTTCTGGCCATAAAGTGGCCACGTTTCTGGTGAGATTTTGGTTTCAAAACGGGATAGAACAACATATAACAACATAATGTGATCTGCTGGCCTGCTGGGCCAATTTATTGATTGTAAACATGCCCCTCGAGCGTATCTTCAAGAGCCAGATCACCGTGATCACAGAGATGCGGTTGCGAACTGCCAAGGAGTCTTTCAAAGAGCTCAACAACAAACCCGCTCTGATGCGATCCGGCTGAGATTTGCGTCCTAGTCAATGATACTCAATGATCATGGATCATGAATGAATCATGAATGAATCATGAATGAATCATGAATGAATCATGAATGAATCATGAATGAATCATAAATGAATCATGAATGAATCATGAATGAATCATGAATGAATCAAAAATATCAAGCAAAGTCAGTTAGTCAGTTTCTGTTTTTTTTTGTGTGTGCCCAGTTTCTGCAATTGCTTGTGTCCACCTTTGTGGCTTCACTATGTTTCACGCTGAGGCGCGCATACAAGGCAACCCTGCGTAATCCCGATGGCTATGTGCACAAGAGCCAAGTCTGAAACAAGACGGTCACGGCGATCAAATATTTTTCAACGAAAAAGTTTAGGAAGGGCAGGAAGGTCACCGTTGGCATCTCTTGGTTTTTTGTAGACATCGATCGCATAGTCGGGCACTGAGGACTGAATTCAAAGTCCTGTTGCGGAACATGCCTGCTTCTGAGAAACTCTCGGGCAATCATGGGCAATCCATGCCAGTACGTATGTTGTGATGTGACACCAAGCCTGAAAGGTTCTACTTCAACAAGCTCTACACCCTCTACGAGCCCTTTGTGCGGCAATGTGGGCAAGAGTTAGCCCTCCCGGACCCCCCAACATGAAAAAAAATATTAGACTAGACATGACTGGAATAGTGATTGACGGTCTGTCCAAGACACGGCTGCTGACTTGGGCCTTTGTGGGAATGGCTTGCGCGACAAACTTGTTGCAGACTAGCGATCAGAGTCCAATATGTTAAGAGTATCATGATATGACAGCAGCTTCGCATCATGCTGCCCTGAGTAGTGAAACTGACTCAGCAACCCAGGGTTGTGGACACCGACCACGACCGGCGCATGGACAGCAGATGTCTTTTTTTTTTAAACTTTTTCTTGCAGAGTTTTCGTCAGCCGTGCCACTTACAGCCGTGTGCACCTTGTGGACCGGCAGGACCTGACTGAGTTCCGCAGTGGCGTGTCCTTCCTGAGCCTGAAACTCACACCGGCGGAAGCTTTTGATGAGCGACGCTCTCAGATTTCTTCGCTTTGACATGCTTTGACTCACAGCAACAAGCAACACACATCTGTAATTTCTAAATGTTTCTCCAATAATCTATACAGCTTGGCTTGCCCTGTGGGGTGGTTTGTACCACCCAGGTTCAACTTCATGGATCCTTGTCAGCACTGACAGGAACCGCAGCAGACATGTCCTTTCGTTTTGATTGGAGATATTGGAGGATGTGGGTGTGGGCCAAATAAATATAATGAATGGCCACATGTCGGAGGACGGTTCACATCAACTATCACATCCAGCCATTTTGATTGGGCTTCACCAACAGTTCACCATGGTTCACCAACAGTTCACTGCGACTGCTGGGACCGCTGGGACCTAGGATGCGAATGGAGGCGGACAAGTTCTTTTCGATGAGTTTTGCAAGTGGGCTGCCGGGAAGAAACTGTGCCCTAGAGGAAATTAGGATGAGCTGCTTGGGGTTATTTTTCTGGCGGGTAGAACGTGGTAGAACCATATGAACATATATGAACCATGGTAAGAACTCCCATCAGTTGGGATACAACCCCTATAATTGTGATAGGATGTGGATAGGATGTGGATAGGATTGGCACAGGGTGATTTGATCTTCCCCTCGGATCTTGATACCTCGCAGACCTCGCACTATCTCCGCTGACCAAGGCCTGTGGACTGATGAGATGATGAGATGAGGCTTCAAGAGGGATCAGCACAGTTTCGGGAAACTCGGGAAATGGTCACAGTGAGAAGTTGAACACCGGCTTCTCACCTCTGACAGTTTTTTTTTTCCACTTGGAGACTTGTTCCACTCACCCGGAGTGAAGAAACTGACCCTGCTCCTGCTCCAATGATCATTCAATGGAGGATGAGCCAGGGAGTGCAGCTTCAGAACATGTAACTGCGAATTGGCTGGGCTACCGTATGCCCAAGCCTGTAAGCTTGTGGAGAAGAGGCAACCGGAAAAGTCGCAACGCTCGATGTGCACTGCGATGGGGAGAGAAGATGAGAGAAGGGGGGAGTCTTAGTGTGCATAGCCCAAATGGCATCGTGAAGATTTCGCGGGTGGACGCAGGGTTTCATCATGTTTCATCCGGGTTTCTTTCTGGAGCCCTTTTGCTTGAGAGATCTTGAGAGGTACGCGGGCATGTCGGTTGACGCTATCGCCGTGGAAGTGAACCAGCAGGTGGTGCTACAAGTAGAGTCTTCCGCTTTGTTGAAGCTGCAGTCCTGCAGACCGTCTCAGGCGCTTGCGGTTTACTCCAGCAATTTCGGTCCTGGCCCCAAGTTTTGAGACATGCAACCTGCCATTTAAATCATCATCATACATCAACATCAACATCACCATGAAAAGGTGTTGTCTTCAACCTGATGAAGCATCCAGAACAAAGGTTAGCCAATCATTCCCACCTCACGGCAAAGTCCACAGCACCGGCAAGTGTCTATGATGCGGCAAAGGTGCAGAGCACATCGTGAATCGTGATATTTGCAGCTGGCGGCCCAGCACAGCAACATGCTTCGCAACAAACAAGTTGTTACTATAAGTGATTGTTGACTCGTTTCTATCAAGTAGACTGACTCTTGAAGGCACGTAATTACTTATACCATTTTATACCTGTGAACTGGTAGAAGATGATGGTGCAACCAAAGGATCAAACGAATGATGGTGCGACACCGCCGCCTCCACACGCCATGTGCTTTTCACAAGAAGCTGAAATCCGTGGGCCTAGAGCCGCAAG
>Ga0126342_10003300_pt1 | contig 26525 bp, 18 predicted proteins | sample Cyp1metagenome_FD_92528 | JGI IMG/M metagenome (GOLD analysis project Ga0126342, IMG submission 92528) | Coral microbial communities from Lord Howe Island, Old Settlement Bay, Australia - Cyphastrea 1 metagenome | ecosystem: Host-associated > Invertebrates > Cnidaria > Coral ...
AATACCTATTAATACCATTTTTAGGGGAATGAACATCCATTTACCAGCTATTTTGATGTTCACCAGGGGTACAAGGTTTTGACACACTGCCATATAACTATATATATAATACACAACTACACATGTAGATATATACACATGCTACAGGGAAAGGAACAGCCACCGGAACCCCTTTTGAATGTGGGAGAACCCGGGGATAGAATTGGATTACCCGCACGTGGTATGCACGGTGAATTCTTGGATATACCCTCTGGTAAATTAACATGACTATGGAAAATCACCATGTTTAATAGGCAAATCAACTATAACTGTGCCATTTGTATTAGCTATGTTAGTTTACCAGAGGGTAACAACTGCATTCTAGATATTCTAGTATATTGCAACACGAGAATCTTTGGAATCTTTGGCTGTTTGTGTATATCCTCTGGTAAACATAGCCATTCAAATCACCATCTTTGAATAGGTAAATCAACGAACCAAATGGGCTATTTTCAATAGCGAACTGTTAAATTACCAGATGGTATATCCCATTTTCCACATATTTTCCAAGAATATCTTGATTGGTGGTTTCAAACATGTTTTATTTTCCATTTCATATATGGGATGTCATCCGAAACCCATTGACGAACTCCATCATTTTTCAAGATGGTTTGGTGGCACCACCAACCAGGATAGTGCTGATTATGATGGAGATATACTAAGAATATCTAAGAATGATAATCAGCATTATCCCATCATAATGCTAATGATAATTAAATGCTAATCAATAATAAGAATGGGATAACCATGTATTTTCCAATAAACAATCCCATTTTTTTTTGGGTCTAAGCCCCTCCAAATATTGTATACAAAACCCAACAAAAATCTCGGTTTTTCGTAGCTGACCAAATTTATCCGTATTGGGATCCCAGGGATTGCTGGTGCCATGTCTGTTTAAGGACCGTTGGTGATATTTATATTGAATCCATATATATATAATTATATATATATATATATATATCACTTACTAATATTTAATATATATATATATATATCAAATGGTTATGATATATTATAGTATAGTATAGTAAGTATAGTATAGTATAGTACAGTATAGTATAATATAGTATCGTATAGTATAGTATGTATAGTATAGTTTTGTATATTGCCAATAAATCATTTGCTTCAATGCACATACTTTCAGATCCAAACAACACTTAGAACTTTGCACTGCATTATATAGGTATAACCATTTTATGGAATCACCAGATAATCACAACACATATGCATACACACACTACACAACTATGACAACCCATGTATATAGAATCTATGTAGAGTAGATAGATTACATTTACTATATACTACAATATATATATAAGCTATATAACCATATATATATATATATTATACCTACATAACCACCACGGTTGATTGCATCCCTTCATTTAGCATTGCACTATCTCCGAAAAAATCGCCAAAAACGCAGGCGTCAACTGCACGGAGGCGCCTTTGCGTTTGCCGCCCTTTGATGCAGCCTGCCACTTTGAGAATGGTGGGCTCGTGCCTTGCTCAGTGCCGGGCAATGGGGGCCATGGGTTTTCGCTGGGAAATCAACGACATGGATATTGAGATCTGGGTAACACCATCTGACGAGGGATTTTCTGGCTAGCCATGTTTGATTGCCATGGAATAGCCAAGAAAAGTCGCGCTTTTTTCGAAAATGTGGATGTTCTAAGCAGAAACCTAAAACGGTGGTTCAACTAAGAAGAATGGGGTCATCAAACAATTCTAGGATTCCAACGCTCTTATCTATTCTGGGGTTGCTCATGGCAGGCTCTTCAGTTTTTGTCTTTTTGCGACCTTTTGAAACTGTCAACAAGGACTTGAAGGGAATTTTTCTGGGGGCAGGGCGATCAATAAATGCACGCAGATGAAGCTGGTGAAACGGCCATGTGGAGTCCTGCAGATGTGCTCGTCATCCCTGGACACACATTTCAGATCGATTCCCCAAGGAACTACCCCCCAAAAAAATGCATTTCTACGTGGAAAACCAACCATTTTAGGACACCTCCATAGTCATAAAACATAATATAATATTATATATAATATATACATTATATATATACATCCATGATATCCCATCCACATGATCCCCTTCATTTAAGTTTCATGCAAACTCCCTTTCTCTCGTGTCCCAAGACGTGGCCCCAAAAATTACCGGGTCAGGTGGATGGCTTTGTGGTGGGACTGCATAACCTCTACAACTTTGCTAATTTGCTTGTAACTTGGCTCCACGGAACTGGCTTCGCGGCTTCTTCAAGCACTGAGCGCCGTTTTTTTGTTTTTTGAGGGAATGGAAGGAATGCTTTAGGGAATCTACAGCGAAAAATCTGAAGAGGAAATACCTACTTGTATGGAACTTGAACAGTTTGAACATCACTCCGATTTGAGAGGCTTTGATCTGTGCAAATTTAGGTCAACTGAAGGGAATCTGTTTGTACCCTGTGGGAAACGAGCGAATGAAACTTGTGAGATTTGGGACCAACCTATACTTGGTTGGTGGTTTGGAACATGTTTTTGTTCCATTTCATATATGGGATGTCATCCTTCCCATTGACGAACTCCATCATTTTTCAAGAGGGTTATTGCACCACTAAGCAGTTTGGGAACAACCGAAGAACGCCTTCAATGCAACTGGGAAAATATCTAGCAAAGAATTTGGACCTGGGAGAATCCATACCAACATCCTGTAACCAATAGAAACTGGTTGGTGGTTACAATGGGATAATAATCGGATAATATGATCCATGGTTACCCTCTGGTAAACGTTTACATAACTATGGAAAATCACCATTTTTAATGGGAAAACTCACAATAGAACTGTAGATAAACTGGTTGGTGGTTTGGAACATTTGGATTATTTTTCCCATTCAGTTGGGAATGTCATCATCCCAACTGACGAAGTCATATTTTCAGAGGGGTAGGTATACCACCAACCAGGAAACGAGCAGATTGGAATCCTACCACCATGAACCCAGTGGGGTTGGTTGTACTAATAGAATGGTTAAATCCATCAGAGAAATCCTGTTCTCAATGATATAAGCAGTATAAAGTGACGATACCAGATCTTGAACACTGCTCAGCATCAATCAACATCAATCGACAGGTCAGTAACAGCAACATCAAACCTGTTACCCTCTGGTAATTTAACATAGCTATGGAAAATCACCATTTTTCATGGGAAAACTCACTATAAATGGCCATGTTCAATAGCTATGTTAGTTTACCAGAGGGTAGTAGATGAGTGAGTAAACAAGTCCCTAGTCTTTGGTAACTTTTCCCATACAGTAGGTAACTAGGCCACGGCGACGGTTTTGACAGGAACCAGCCAGCGAGGAACCACAAATAGAACGGTTCCAATCGCCACATCAAATCTTGGTGCCGGAAACTATGTTGGGTTACCTGTCTCATAGGTAACTGAAGTGGTTGTCCCAAAGGTAGCTGGAAGGTTACGGAAGAGTTAAGGCATCTCAACATTTGATGCAATATGGAATCCAACATCAGCAACCAACAGTATGGGAAACCCTATAAACCAGCCAGTATGATAATTCCGTTATACTGGTAGAGACTGCATAATGTCATAATGGTGGTAAATGAACTCTCAAAACATCTCAAAACAGTTTTTTTTCCTGTTGAACCGGTGTCTTGTCTAATTATGTGTTGGTTCGTATATGCCTAAGCCCAGTTTATGCTTATGGAGGTATCCAAATTTAAGGTTAGGCCTATCCCACAGTCCAGATCCTGCCCGCAGGCATCCATGCCTGATGTGAAACGCCGAAAGGTGCGCCATGGATGTGTGTTGTTTGATGGTAAACAGCCGGTGCTACCTTTTGTTGGCTGGGTTAAGTTTGGTGAATACAAGGTGGTGTTTCATACTTTCCTAAGTTGGTTTATACCATTTTATACCTAACATAATTATAACAACCAGGATTTGTGGTACTATACCTGATGGTGTTTGGCACTTGCTATTTGCGATGTGGAGATTCCGGCACTCAGCCACTATGTGCCATTGGAGCCCTCTGCGATTATCACCATAGGTTCAAAACGTGTGATGGATGATCATACACCGGATGCTGATGTTGAGAAGAGGCAGAAAGCTGAAAATCGTGAAGATGATATCGTTCCACCATTCGACCCAAGTGACGAAGCTCAGGGCGTACCATTGAGAGAACCTCTCAATGAGAAAGGGGCAGCGAAACCTAAAGCTGCGCAGCAGGACAAAGACAAAGACGAAAGTAATCTTGACGGAGAGCCGATGGATTCAAAGTGAATGAGAGGCCGATGCGTTAAAGCCAGACAGATCTGAGAGAGCAAAAAAAAAGAAAACTGAACTTTAAGACCAAGTCAAATGCCAAACATGACTACACGTTCATATATGCGATACACCCCACTTATAAATAGGGGTTCCTAAAATGGTGCTACCCCAGTTCTCATCCACTTATAGATGAACTTTCCATAGCAAAAACGATACGTTTTTGGGTACCTCCATTTTAAGAAAGCTCCAAGTGAGTGATGAGCTGATGAAGCCCTTACAGTTCTTTTGTTCTGCATCCAGCCATCAGACAACTAGGTGTCCACCAGCATTAAATCATCTTGTGGGGTATTTACTCTTCATACTCTTCTGAAATTCTTGATTTTCCACGAACCCCTTTGAATAGGATACTCAAAAACAAGCAGGAATGTGTGTTGTTAAAACGGTGTGCCACCAATCAAACCATAGTCAACTGATTTAACAGCCATTAGTTATCAGCATATTCATGATGTTTTCGCTGGTATGATGTGTTGAACATTTCCAGAAAGATATTCACATTATTCACCTAAATGACTCAAATCTGGTTGGTGGTTTGGAACATGTTTTATTCTCCCATTCAGTTGGGAATGTCATCATCCCAACTGACGAACTCATATTGTTCAGAGGGTTTTTTTCAACCACCAACCAAATATGATATGGATATATATGGATATGATTGGACATAGATATCATGACCTTCATGACCTGGAGATGTAGGTCGTGACCAGGGGTTGTAGCCCTTGCTTTGAGAGATTTGTGATATTTTGCTGTGTTCGACCTTGTTCAGTTGTGAAAAACATGTTATCATGAATAATACTATGAACCTAACCGACCTCAATAACCTCTCAAACGTCATCTATTTTTTTTTTCTGTTCACCTCCTTTGGAATGACCCTAATACCCCCCATTCATATGTCTGTTTGGTGGTTTGGAACAGGAATTTTATGACTTTCCATTCAGTTGGGAATGTCATCATCCCAACTATCCCAACTCCATCATTTTTCAGATGTTTTTTTTTCAACCACCAACGAGTTCACCATTATCAACCACGAAAACAACCACTGACAAAAACCACCATTAAACCACCATGAAAAACCAGAAGCTTTTTTCAACCACCAACCAGATATAGACAATTTTCATCAATTTTCCATGGTCACAGCATCTATAAATGGAGAATGTTCCTGGATTAACTATGTCTCATCAAGCTCTAGAAAAACCAACCTGAGTATTTCAGGAGATTGGAAAACGTAATCTGGTTGGTGGTTAATAATTATCAACCACTAAGCCACTATTAACCACCATTAAACCACTATAAACCCATTATTTCGACTATAAACCACCATTTCATCATTAAATTTTCCACCATTAAACCACCATGCAACCACCATTAAACCAGAGGATTTCCCAGCATTTCACCATGGTCGGCTGACGTCGAACACACGTCGATCGTTTACGAACGACAGCAGGCGGCGAATTCGGTGCCAACCTCTAGCGCACGGCGGCAGATGACCAACGTCCGGGGGGGCCGGCCTTTGGGGATGAGCCAACAGGAGGGTGAAACCATTGGGAAAACCATGGGAAAACCATAGGAAAATGGTGAAAACCATAGGAAAACCATGGGAAAATGGTGAAAACCATGGGAAAAGCATAGGAAAATGGTGATTTAACCAACAGAAATGGGTTTTTCACTGGGATTTTGGTTGCTGATTTATGATAGTGTTCAGTTGGGGGCCACATAACTACAATAGTATTTATGGTAGTTATAACATGTTATAACATGTTATAACTATAGTTAGATGGGGTTATAAAACAACTTATGACTAGGGCGCCCCACATTGTGGGTAAATCATCTACAAAGTGGGGCCCCCGTAAACGAAATCGCTAAGTTGGTGACCATAACTCCAATTTCACGAACTGGTTTATGGTACTTAAAACTACTTACGTATAGTTACTGGGGATTATCAACCAACTAATACCTGGGGGGGCCCACATTGTAAAACCACCTAGTTTTTTGATAACGTAACATTATTCTCTAGTAATCTCTAGTATTATATTATAATAATCATCGACAACAGGTAATTTGTATACATGGTGATTTACATGACTGGCATCTTGCGAAGTGGAACACCACCTTTTTCAAATGTTGGGATCATGTTTTCCATGTCCTGAGGATAATCGGTAGAATAGGGGCAAGTTACCCGCAGATTTAGGGAAATTTATGATGAAATAGTCAAGCAGTGGCTGCTTAAGCCCTGGTTGATGCGTGTTTGTTTTCTTTGGGGATTATACATATTATAGGGATCATCGTAATCCATAAACCAGTAATAATCCACTTCTCAGCTAGCCAGTAATGGAATTACAGTAATGATACTGTTTCTTCATTGTCCATAGCTGTTCTCAGCCAGTATTCATGGAATGGTAGACGCTTTGAGACACTGTTCAAGCCATGAAAAGAGCGCACAGCTGGGCCAACTGCTTATGATTTATACGGTATTTTTTCACCATTTAAATACTGGTTTTAAGCAGCAAAGATGGGGATGTAATCGGATGTAATTGATGTATATATATAATAATATATATATATATTATACATATATACATATCTAGATGCTACATGATGTACACTACCTGCTTTGTTGGGGATGATTACATATATATATAGCTGAGATTTTGCGGGGAGACCTATCAACCAGTACAGGGGAATGGGATAGAGCTATTGTTCCCTCAATTGAGCAGTTTCAAAGAAACCTGGTTGATTATACCCTCTGGTAAACTAACATAGCTATTGAACATGGCCATTTGTAGTGGATTTACCCATTAAAAAATGGTGATGTTCCATAGTTATGTTACTTATGTTAGTTTACCAGAGGGTAGTAACCCCAAACAATTGTTTGTTTTGAAACTGATAATTGAGGGAAATATGTTACTATTGTTTGAAACTGCTCAGTTGAGGTATTTTCCCAAAAAAAGATACTTCCAATATGTCAATGGTAAATGGAGGTGCTGTACTAAGGCCATAGAACTTGGGGTATAGGCCTTACATAGGCCTTAGATATCCTTCTATGTGGTAGGTACCTCCAATTTCGGTACCTGAAGTAGCCATTGAATATGTTCGTTCTGTAGACATGGTCACTAGCACCCCCATTTGCCCAAATATAGATCCTGACGAGTATGTTTCTTCTCTGTTGCAAGACCAGCAAATTATCTAACTATGTTTCTCTTTAAAAGCAAAAAACACATATAGTAACCTTGCCTAATATGCTGAGTAAAAGTCAGTAAACCAAATAAGAAAATACCGTCAACCCATGGAAGTTCAACTCAATCATCAACCCTACCTACCCAAGTATACAGTCTTCTTTAGATTCAACTGAGGAAGCGGATAGTATATGATAGTCAGTGGAAGTTTAGCAAAATCAGGATTCCAAGTCTAAAAGAATGTCTTTACTATTCTAGATGACTGTCAATGGTGTCACTATAGTTATATAAAGTGCCATAGCGTAAAAAACAAATTGTTTGGGTGTTCATACTTACTGTAGTTGGTTGTTTTCCTTATGTTGATTTAAACGTTTAGCCATCATTTCTCCTGATTTCAACAATCAAGGATGTGGGGATACAATATGTTTAAGGTATGGCTGGGTGATGATTACACGTGGTTGCCTGGTTGATGATTACACTTGGTTACTCAATGATAAATGATAGGGGGGTCATAGATGTGGTACAAGGTAACCAGCCAACTCTATACACTTACAGTACTTCTTCTGCACAGTATGAATATGAATAGGGGTTTCACATGGTTTCACAATGATCCAATGATGAGGGACCTGGAAACTAACCATGATGTTCGATCCCAACCATGATGGTTAGGATGATCGGCAACGCTGTGACTTTCGCATATATTTCACCACTTGGGAAACAGCCGCAGGAAGGTCGTCAATTTTCTCAGCTTCATGAATTTCAGGTTCCATCACAATCACCACATTTTGACGTATCTCGCCATCTTTGGTCGGCGTCCAACAAGATATCCCCGGTGAGTTTTTGAAAAACCGAACGGGTTCCTGTGGGTTGGAACCAGGTGCAACCCCTGTCCTTGCAACCTTTGGAGCAGGCCGGGAAATGCTGCGATAGGTGAAGAAGTACCGACTTAGTGAGATAAACCCGAGAATATGGGATCGTGTGGAATAGTACGGGACCCGGGATCTGGTTGGTGGTTTGGAACATGAATTTTATTTTTCCATATATTGGGAATAATCACCCCAACTAACGAACTCAGATTTTTCGGAGGGGTAGGTTGAAACCACCAACCAGGGATCATATGGGAGAATGATTGGAAAAGCATGGAAAACTATGATATTGATGGAATATTATATATCTGGGTAAATTTCATCACGACCTCACTGTTCTCCCGAACCCTGGAAATCATGGTAAATGTATAGGGAAATCATCCCCAAATGGCGGAACTATTCAGGTTAGTGAAATATTATAATTTACCCAGATTGAATGTTAATTTCCATGGGTTTGTTGTAGGTAAATACCCATTGAATGGTTTGTACAAGGTGGTGCCACTGAGTTAGTTAAGCTTCTTTAGGTGAGTAAATGATAGGTTTGTGGCCTATAAAGTTTGGATATCAATGCGATAAAGCAACACCTTTATAGGAATGTAAATTATAGACAACTATAAATGTGTCAATTATAGACAACTGTAAATTAAAACAAGCCCAGTATAGACACCCAGTAATTGATTCTGAAAGTAAATGCCTATACTGGGCTTGTCATTTGGTGTGCTTTGGCAAAAAATATATAATTGGGATTTAACATCTATGACATGGATCGAAAACTGGGAATACGTACAAGTTGATTCATAACTTAACATAACTAGGATATATGGAAGATATATCGAACTAGTCAGTGGGTACCGAACTATAGTCAATGGGCTCTACAGTTATGGTCCTTTACCAATTATAAATGTTTATAAGTGGCTATGAATGGGATTATATATTCCATAATTGGATTTTATTTTATGTACTTATAACTTATGGTATTTCGGGCCATAACTGTATAAACCAACAAACAGAACTAGGGGACACCCCCGATTGAATGTTTTTTTTGCTTGGAAGGGGGGATGTCCCAATAGTAGTGGGATCCAAGTAAGTGGGGTGTAACCGAGTCCGTATCAGTTTTTTCATAGTAGATATTTAGCACCCCAACATTGGATACTATCACAGAATACTATGGGGGATTAAATATCTTGGCAAACTACGGGAGATAATTCTCATCTTAAGATAGTAAGATATTAAATATTAAATATATATGTGGCCAATATGTGGTATGATATCGCATTAAAATATGTGATCTACCCTCTGGTAAACAAACATAGTTATTGAAAATGGCCATTTATAGTTGATTTTCCCATTAAAAATTGTGATTTTCCATAGTTATGTTAGTTTACCAGAGGGTAACTCTAGTCCCCTCTGATAAATGGGAAATACCCTACAAATGCAGGTTTTATTGATAAATTTATCTATAAATTGCAGATGTTCCATTACCACGTTTGATTACCGGAGGGTAGATGCGTGATTATATCATATTATATCTATAGTTCTTATAAGTAGGGTAGGAATTGCTTCTCCATGTTGACAGCAAGCCAGAAATCATAGGTACAAAGTGGTGCCTCATAGCTGGCTAAGTTGATGTAAATCTAGCTCAACTAGGCTTCATGGTAGGTAGTTACACCGAAGTACTGTATGCGGATGACACACATATTTTTGGCAATTACACTCATCATATCAACCTATTGCTCAAAGAAATACAGCTAGAATCGAAATACTATGGAACTGAACTTAGACAAATGCGTGAACCTAACCCTCAACCGAAAACAATCCATCAAATACCTAGATGGCACGCCGCACGTCCCTCGAAAAAGGTCAGCTGTTTTTTTTAGGATCATTGCTCACAGAAACCGTAGACAATCACAAAGAAATTATGAACCGGATTGCTGATTGCACCTGTACATGTAACAGGCTTAGCAGGCTTACATTGTTCTGGAACAAAGCGCAGACATCAATCAAATGGAAAGTCCAGGTTTTCCACTATCCTCAGAAGTAAATTGCTATATGGATTTGAAACAATACAGTTGAATTTAGCGGATCAAAAGAAAATAGACAGTTTCCAGATGAATGGATATCGAAGGGTTCTACATATACCCCCTACATCCATTGACCGAACACTGACAAATGACCATGTCAAGTACCAAATTAGTAACCACTTGAACACGGAAATAAAATGAAATTTTCCATGTGGTTACAACGTAAGATGTCACTTCTTGGTCATATTATTAGATCTGAACCAAATGACCGGATGAGACAAGTTCTGTTTGGAACTTCAAAAAACCCAGCCTCGAATTTCGTTTGGGCATCCCGGAAAACCTCGGCAACAGTGGTTATCAACAACAATATGCGGATGCCTATCAACCACATCCATTTGACATGGACAACCCTGCGCATACAACTAGTCAACGAATTAGCTCTCCAGGGAATGGGAGTCTTTTCATGATTCACCACCAAAAATTGTCACCGAAAAGCAGAGGGCTTACTCCCTGCCCTGCCAATATTATATGATCCTTCGTAACTGGATTTTTCATGTATGATCTCTTTTATATACAAATTCCAATCATGTCTCCTCTACTTTAGGCTTGAAAAATGCGCTGCAAGGTATAGATAGTTTTTCACCCTTTGCATGTCTTCAGGATTCTGCGCTCAGCCGACTGTGGCCTGCTTTTGTGAATAACATCTATTACCAGAACCATTTTTCATGCCTGGAAAAAAAACGTGTGGGATGCACGACCTGGTACTACTCAAGATGGTTTTCCCAGGAACACTTGAGATGTTCAGCCTTTTCTGGAGCTTGATTTTACACATGATACCCTCTGGTAAACTAACATAACTATGGAAAATCACCATTTTTCATGGGAAAATCCACTATAAATGGCCATTTTCAATAGCTATGTTAAATTACCAGAGGGTACCATTTATCATCGTTTATTTCTATCATGTTGTATCCATGTTTGGTAGAAAATCTATGAACATCTTAGCTGCTTCGGGGAATTCATGGGAATTCCTAACATGAATCATTGTTCTTAAGTCGGAACTCAACATTTACATCTATGACCTAAAAATCTAACATTGGGAAAAATCAACATGAACATCATTTCAATGATGTGTGTTTTTTGTTGCGTAACAAGCTGTTAACGTAACAGGATACGTTACTTCGACCCTCGAAAAGTGGCGGAGGCTCCTCCGTTGCTCTTGTCCTGTGGTGCCTTCCTGGCGGCGAGCGCAGTCGTCCTGGCAGGTTCGGTCGGCGTAGGAGTACCATCTGGTTATGACTAACATAGCCATGGTATAGATGGTCCATTTGTAGAGGTTTACCTATTAAAAATGGTGATTTACCTATAAATTATCCTTTGGTTATGACTAACATAGCGGTATAGATGGTCCATAGAAATAGATGATTTTCCCAGCGAACGAAATCTCCATTTATGGTTGGGATTTTCCATGGCGAACTGTTGAATAACCAGAGGGTAAATATGATCTGGTTGGTGGTTTGGAACATGAATTTTATGACTTTCCATTCAGTTGGGCAGAATCACCCCAACTGACGAAGTCATATTTTTCAGAGGGCTTGAAACCACCAACCAGTGATGGTGAACCAACCAAATTGTGGTAGTAGTGGTAGTAATTGTTGTAGTAATAATTGGTTGATGGTTGATTGTTGATGGTGACTGTTGATTGTTTATTGTTGAACCAACCAAATTTGATGATGCATGGTGGTACAATCAACAAAGATTGGAATTTGGAAGTAAAATTGACTCAAGGGGTGGGGAATTGATTTAAAAGTGCAATTTGGGACCCAAAGACCATGGGAAAGTTAAGTTGTCTTGTAACTTAGCATATATGTTCAAGTTGCAGTATGTCGCAGTTATGGATAAATGAATGTAGATGACGGCAGATTTACCGTGACCCACCTATGCCGGGTGAACCCCTGTAGCTCTGGGGCAGGGTCAATATATTTCATGTAGCATCCATTGTTTGTGAATCTATCTGTGTATGACCTGCACCTGGTGTTTGACAACTGCTGGATACGAGCAGCACAATGTTGACCGCCCATGGCAACAGACGGCAACAGATGCCAGTTTGGCGTTTGGAGACGGAACAGGACGTTGCATGCCGCCTGCGATGCAAGCACGGGAATTGCAAGGGCTTCAGCCGCAAACTTGGCCGTTTTCCTTATCAACCACGTGTTTTTTAGTTTTGCAGGTGTGATTTTGAGCTACTTTAACACTGTTGACCATATGATAAACATGTGTGAGTAAACGGGGGATGACATATTTAGTACCACTGTTGATTTCAGTAGTAAAAAAAGATGATATGTTTATTTCTGATGTTGTTGATCTCAATAGTAATGAAATGTAATGACTTGTATTCTCGACGATAACGATGATTATCAACACGTAACACTATTAATGATTTAGTATGATTTTTAGTTGTATCAAGGACACGGTTTCACTAAAAATATATGGTTTTGTTCCTAAATATTCGATCATATTTTTCAGTACTTCAGGAGAATCATGTGATCTGATAAACCAAATTAATCCACATTATAAATCGTCCCCAAAATGGCCATTTTTATGGGTTGTCAAAGACCAGCCCGAAGTGATATGTTTGTTATTTGTTGTACCGTACCACATTAATGACATTAGTTTTGAAACAAATAATAACAATGATGGTTAACAAAACTAATGATAGTGGCTTAACTATCATTAACGTGGTATCATTAACATTAGGTTTTGACATCAAGCCACATGTAAGCCAACAATGGCTTGATTCTCAGTGTGGACTATGGAAAAGGTTATGGAAAAGGTTACTCATCTAACAATGGATTACCAGTGCTAATATGATAATCCACATCATTCTAATCTTCACTACATATCCACGAATGGATACTTTTCTGTGAATTATAATACTATCTATTATAGATAGATTAGAATATGTGAATATATAATCATCTAATAGAATAATATCCACAGTTGGTGGTTTGGAACATTTTTTATTTTCCCCAATAGTTGGGACGATGATCCAATCTGACTATATAATAATTTTCCGGGGGGTTGAAACCACCAATTTACATACGGTAGATGGAAGAAATCCTGCACCAGTTGGTATATGGTTTACCCCCTTCTAATCCCATTATTTACAATGTTTCATAATTACCTAACGGTTGCCAACTGGGGCAGGATTTCTTCCATCCACAGTATCCATGAATTCTGTACTATATCAATATTGATACTATTTTAATGGATACTATTATTGATCCACAGACTATATCAATATTTATTGGAATATATATATATACAATGTGAGGCCCCCAAGATATAAGTTGGTTTATAAGCCCCAGTAACTAGTTCGTTATAAGTACCATAAACCATAGTTATTGGACTTATAAACCAACTTAGCTATCTTGGGGCACCACCTTGTATGGATTATATATCCATTAATTCTGTCTTTCAATGGATACGATTCTCTACGTCATGAGTCTCCTCAGGTGGTCGCCGAAAAGCCTCCTCGACCTTCGGCGAGCGTCTGGGGGAAGGCCGACGCTCGCCGGTGGCCGGTGGCCGGTTGTGGCAAGCAACAAAGCCCATATGTTCCATGTATAGTTAATGGTGGTTAATAGTTGTTAATAGTGGTTAATCTATGGTTAATGGTGGTGGTTAATGGTTAATGGTTGGTGGTTTGGAACATGAATTTTATTTTTCCATATATATGGGAATAATCATCCCAACTAACTTTCATATTTTTCAGAGGGGTAGGTATACCACCAACCAGAGAGTATATTTACCTACATGACTGGGCCATAAAAATTGGATTTCTATGTTGGTAAATATCTCAGCACCATGGTTCGCATATGGAAAGATGGGTCAAAACTCGGGTCGTTGGCCAAGAAAAGATGGCCATGTAGAATTCAAACGTGGCGTGTAACCAACTTTGTGAAATCCATGGACTAAATGGAGTTTGTTTTTTTTTTCCCGCAAAATCATGGTCGGGGCATGAATTCCATAAAAAACCACGTGGATGATTACCGGGTACCATAATTTATTGTGGATGATCCCATATGCGAACCATGGTGCTGAGATATTTACCAACATAGAAACCCCATTTTTATGGCCCAGTTTTGTAGGTAAGTATACTATACGTGGAGCATATGCTAATAGTACATTACTACCGGGAAACTCGGTCGTCGGTGAGTTTTTTTTTGCTGCCTCAAAGATACGTAGTACACCTGGCAATTTTTCGTGCTGTCGTTTGTGGGTATGAACTCTGATGATTGATTGTAAGATGATTTTAATGGGATATACCCTTTGGTAAACGTTTACATAGCCATGGAAAATCCACCCATTTTGAATAGGTAAATCAACTATTTCTATGGGGTATTTTCATGTGTTTTCAATAGCGAACTGTTAGTCATTACCAGAGGGTACCATATCATGGGACAAATATCCCATCTAACAGGTGAAAATGGTAGGGGAATCGCCATGATGAGGGATGAATCATGGCACCATGGCACCTTTTCTCTTAATGGCGGGGCTCAACATCCATGAGTACTTCATGGATTTGAACAAAGGGGCACCAGGATTTTGATTTGGTAGAGGGACCCTCGGATACTATGGATACTGTTGTGGAAAGGAACTTTTTTGCCCTTTGGTAATTTAACATGGCGGAAAATTCGCACAATTTTTTGGGTGAGAACATGTAGGATACCCTCTGGTAAACTAACATAACTATGGAAAGATCAACAATTTTTCATGGGAAAACTCACTATTTCTATGGCCATTTTCAATAGCTACGTTAAATTACCAGAGGGTACTGTTTTTGTTTGGGAAACCTCCAATCGAGGTACTTCAAGGTGCTATTAATTAACATGATGGCATTATCAAGTCCCGGGATATCCTGGTTGGTGGTTTCAAACATTTTTTATTTTTCCATATATTGGGAATGTCATCATCCCAACTGACGAACTCATATTTTTCAGAGGGGTAGGTATACCACCAATTAGATATCTATTTGTTGACAACTCCATATTTCTGGGTTGAACAACGTTGAACATCTCGAAACCAAAAAACACATGAAGTCACTGACCATCTCAGGAACCGATAAACATTGGAGGTACCTACCAAGGCCCATTTTTCAGGCCTGATTTGAGGGGATATCCCCAGAATTTGGACGTATCTATTTCGCCATCCACTGATGCGGAGCCAGCTACTGTGGACGACGGAGAGGCTGCCAACTTGCTGCAGGAGACTTCCTGGACCTTCACAATCAACACCCAATTCTCCAAATTTGCTTCGAGACGCGGTTGCTCAGGCAGTTGGCACGACCAGCACCGCTCCCGTCCCATCAGTCTTCGGTGAGGTTGGTTCTTCAGAAGGTTGGTTCACAACCAGTGACAACGCTAGCTTGCAGGTCTACCTTTGCGCCGAGTGTTTCATGCATCCCGCACAACAGGGATCTCTTCGATGCGCATGGTGCCGTTTAGCGGACGACGAAGGGGATGCCGAAACGGCAAAAGGGCGACCTGGCTCGTCAACTGATTAGGGCCCGGTGATACACCGGCCCCCCGCCGGCCCAAGGGCCGATGACCCAAGTTGCTGTTGTCATCCTTCCCATTGACGAACTCCATCATTTTTCAAGATGGTTATTGCACCACCAGATCGTGATTGCTTTCAAGGATTGATCTTTCGAACATGGGAATTTACCCTCTGGTAATTTCACGTAGCTATGGAAAGATCCACCATTTTTTATGGGAAAATCCACTATAAATGGCCATTTTCAATAGCTATGTTAGTCATTACCAGAGGGTACATGGAATTTTCCCAGCTGTTTGTGGATCTTTCAGGGGGGGACCTCACGAAGATGGCAGAAGAGCACGGCCAGGGATGCCCAGAAGTTGTTTTGTTCTAACCCATGACGGATCCATAGTGCTGGTATATATGCAACATAAAGGGGGTATATTGATGGGATCCATGTTACCATATATAGCATACATGGATCCTATGGGTAATGATATGGATTTTGATGCATGTTCATGGATTTTGGCAGATTTCAATAGCGATATTAACTGATGTTACAACCAAGTGTAATAGATGTTGACACTGTGTGTTATCTTTTCGATGTCCATAGTATGAATGCTATTGCTTTGGGTGTGATCATGAACCTTGTGGATTGGATTGCCAGCACAATTTGAATGACAAAATGGATTGCCAAAGGATACTATTTTGATATGACGATTATTTTTCATATGGGCATTGTGTTTTGCCAGAATCATTCACTATTCAATATTTTGAGATTGCAGGTTTTATTTTGTTTTTTGGGGTGGTTATGATATGACTATGACTTTTGATATGGGCCTTGTGTTTGGCCAGAATCATTCACTTTTCAATGTTTTTAGATTGTAGTTTTTGTTTGGGGAACCATAGGCTTCAATGGATGGACCCTTTTCGATCTTCAAATATTCGATGAAAGCACTCATCAACCCAGCAATGATTGTTAGATCCCAATCAAGGACACCATTCATATCCCCAGTATAGCAATGTGGCAATCATATGCAATCATCAACGCCAGATGTTTGGAACTGGGAACTGCTCTGTTTTCAGGGAAACAAAAACACCATCGATTTGATGGTTTACCCTCTGGTGAACTAACATAGCAATGGAAAATCACCATTCTTAATGGGAAAATCCACTATAAATGGCCATTTTCAATAGCAAAGTGTTAGTTTACCAGAGGGTATCATCATTTTTTCCCATGAAAAAAACACCAATCCTTAGCCGCTGCGTAGAAATTCGGACGAGTCCGAGGTCTTTTGGGCATCGCCCCTGGAGCGACGGTTTCAAGTAGCTCAGGGAGTCACTGGGACCTGATTGATTAGGGTTTTTTGGCAACCCAGAATAGGGATACCCTATGGTAAACTAACACTTTGCTATTGAAAATGGCCATAGAAATAGTTGATCTACCGATCTACCCATTAAAAATTGTGATTTTCCATAGTTATGTTAGTTTACCAAAGGGTACCTGGTTGATTTACTGCTTTGTTGGGGATGATTATATAAAATGATATAATATAGCCCAAAATTCATATTGGGATACCTACCAATCAGTAGAATCGGATGTGGTTTTCCATTGATTGTGTCATTGGGGGATCAAGCGGCAACAACGGGGAAATCCAACAACCACGACATGAGGATGTAATTGACCATATGAGCAATATGTGTAGGTGCATTCCATGTGGCAAGTTATTGATAACCCATACCTGGGTATATCCTATATACAAGTAGGTTGTAATATGCCTATGGCCTATAGCCAGTTTAGCAGTTGGGATGGACATTCCAAGTATGAGTCATAGTGGCAACCCCGAAATCTGGTTGTTACTCACGTTCCAGGATGACTATATTAGCACCATGTGTAAAATGTGAACTACAGGGGCGCAGGGTTTGACCCACCATACCAGATATCTACACCCTCATCGCGGATTGTTGATGTTTATATCGCCATTTTTGCTAGGTTTGCTATGTTTGGGTTTGCCAGTCGGTCAGTGCACGATGTACACTTTGTCCATGGCTCATATGTTCCAAGTGCTCCTGTATAGCTATGTACACCAGGTTCACACACAGACAGAGGTTTTACTTGTGGGTGCTTCTGGTTTAGTGGTGCAAATGCAAATGAATATACAGTGCCCTCTTGTAAACATTGAAAACTAACATATTTTAATCTGGAAAACCCACCATGTAGTCATTTTCATAGGGTTTCCCCATGTGTTTTCCAGATCTGTGTTAGTTTACGCCAGGGTAGTCTGTTTTGGACCACCTCTTTGGCTGATCCTGGAGGGTAGATATTGAGTATCGGGTTTTGCCTCCGGTGACTGACAGGTTGATATAGCTTTGACATGGCCCATTTGGAGATTTCCTAAGTCATGGGAGTACCCCCCAAATCATCAAATACTGGTTGGTGGTTTGGAACATGTTTTATTGTCGATTTCATATATGGAATAATCATTCCCATTGACGAACTCATATGTTTCAAGATGGTTAAAACCACCAGCCAGAATAAATAGTTCGATGATTGACCTTTCAAAATGGTAACTCTCCTTATCTATCTCTAATTACCATAGGGTATCCCGATGTTTTGTTGATAGAGAATTCGAGCTCCTGCTGTTTGTCAGACACCCCATTCTTCAACCAGTTAGCAATGCTGCAATGTGGTAAATCCAGAAATTTTCACCAGACCCAAGACCCAAGAACAAAACATGTGGGGTTCTCATAAACTATCCTAAATACTGGTATGCCATGATATGCCACACAATAAACTCGAATTGGGGGATGGCAGTGGGCTTGCCACCTGACTAATTATGTAAATCAATGTCTACCCAGTTTTATCGGTAGCCCAATGTGCGGTGATGTACAATACCCCATAACATCCAATTTTAGTATTCTTGACCATAGAACCATTCTCCATATTTGCACTTGTTATCCACCTGTCTACTAATCAATAAGTCACCTATTATTTGATATTTTTATTATCCATATTGCACTTATTATCCACCTGTCTTTTTTGGATTTGCACTTATTATCCACCTATTAAAGTTTGTGATACCCCCCAAAACTCCAGTGGTTGTGGGATATCCCATGCCACTGAAGAACAGTGGCATGGTGGCATGGGCTCGTCCAAAACATGTACGGCATGCCCCTTGATGACGAGTAAATTTGAGGAAAATTGTTATCAACAGTGTCGTTGGTTTCCATATTTTGCTAAATAAACCTATACAGTACCTGGTTGGTGGTTTCAAACATGAATTTTATTATTCATAATACATGGGATAGTCCTCCCCATTGACTTTCATATGTTTCAAGATGGTTGAAACCACCAACCAGGAACCTATCAGGATATTATCAGGATATTATTAGTATCTAGAGTAGAGTTCCCAGTGATATTACAGGGAATTTGACGTTTTCAGTATACCCTCCGGTAATCAAGCATGGTTTTCTCGAAAATCCTTCACTTACAAATCATGTTCCGATTGAAACCTCCATTTATAGTGGATTTTCTATTGATGCGTTTGATTACCGGATGGTAAATTAGGTTAAGTCACCATCTTTCGTTGATTTAGGAACGTGTATAAGACGTTTTAACAGTTTTTACCCATCATCCCTAGCAAATAGTGAGTATATAAAAATATTGTGATAATATAGAGTGCGAGATTCACTATCGAATAGTGATAAAACAAAAGAACGCAACTCAATGTAGTGAATATGAGTGAATAGTGAGTGGTTTAAAAAGTCATAGTGAATACCAAGCCAACCATTCACCATTCACCATTCCCAGTCTATTCACTAGGTACAAGGTGGTGCCCCCCTCAGTTATAAGTTGGTTTATAAACCATAGTAAGTATGTCAATATATCTACCATAAACCATGTACTTATTGGAGTTATAAAACGAACTTAGCTAACTATGGGGCACCACCTTGTAGTGGTACCCTCTGGTAAACTAACATAGCTATGGAAAATCACCAGTTTTAATAGATAAACCAAGGTAAACCATCTATAAATGGGCCATTTTCCATGGTCATGTTAAATAACCAGATGGTAAGCATCCCTTTACATCCCTTTACCAGTTATAAGTACTAACAAAACCCCATTTATAGAATGTATAATCCCACTTTTTTTACCAGTTATAACTAATAAATGGCCATAACTATGGGACACCACATTGTAGTGGTACCCTCTGGTTATTTAACATAGCCATGGTATAGATGGCCCATTTATAGTGGATTTTCCCAGCGAACGAAACCTCCATTTATGAGGGACACCACATTGGGTATGTCTTCCCAGCGGCAGGTCCAATGTCCGGGATCACGTTGATCCCAACGCTGTTGCTCGCTCGTTTTGGGCTGGCTGGCTTGGGGATACTATAAAGAATTGACATAGCGAAACATCACCATGGTATATATATATATATACCTAAACCAACGAAAAATTATATGGGTAGAATTCCTATTATATGATAGTAGAATTCCTATTATATGGGTATGGATCAATACCTATAAAAATACCATTTTTAGAAGGATGAACATCCATAAATCCCAGCTATTTTGATGTGAACTACAGGGGTACAAGGTTTTGACACACTGCCACATAGCGAAACATCACCATGTTATATAGCTAAACCAAGGAAAAAAAAAAAAAACATTTTCCAGTTCGCTATGTGGTAAACCAACAAACCATTCTAAATTTCCAATTCGCTATGTAAACGTTTACCAGAGGGTAACATTCTTGAAATGGATGGTTCCATAAATGTGGATACCCTTATAGCTGGATGGTTATTGTGCGGGAAAATCCCAATCTAAAATGGATGAGAACTGGGGGTACCCCCATGACAAAACGGAAACCTCCATATTGGGAACATATCTGGTTGGTGGTTTGGAACATGATTTTTATTTGTCCATTCAGTTGGGAATGTCATCATCCCAACTGACGAACTCCATCATTTTTCAGAGGGATTGAAACCACCCATCAATGGATTGGTTTAAGGAAACATTTACAGGAAATTTTCGTATATCATTGGAAAATCCAGGATTTCCGGTGTAGATTTTCCCTTAAACCAATCCATTGAACCAAGCAGATTGGATGAATTGATGGAAGCGGGATTTCTCCATGGGATGATTCAAAATGTTCTTGGCACGACGTGGCGCCATGGGAAATCCCCCTATTGGAAAAAATAGATTTTCCAACAAGGCAATTACTGGAAATTATTGGAAATCCCCCGATGAATCAAACATAGCAATTGGAAAATCCTTTAATAGGGGATTATCATGGGGGGATTAGTTGGGAAATCCCCATCTTGGGAAATCCCCGGCTATTTCTAATGGGAGATCCCCTATTGGGGGGACTTCCAATTGCTATGTTTAAGATTACTGGAGGGTAATCGTTTTGGTGAAATCATCTGCCCATCATATTTAACTAGACCACAATGTCCATTATTTTTCAGATCACTAAAATAACATATGGCATTAGGTAGTTGTTTATGGCATTAGGTTGTCCACATGTCCACATGTGGTTTGTACCCAATGATAAATGGGATTGAATGGATTCAATGTGAATTCCAGGATCCAACAGATGGAGGTACATTAGTACCATATAAGGCCATATCTTGTGGTGATATTCCCTGAAATTAAGGCCTGAAAAATAGGCCAAACATATATGGAATCGGCACCTCCATTTTAGGATCCTGAAGATCTCCCATTGAAAATATGATGTCGCAATGATGCCCACCCTCATGATGTTGGGTTAATGCAGACGTGCTTTACCATTGCAGCCTGGAAGCATGATCATTCACTAATTTTCATGTGTAGCAACCTCCAAACAGATACACACATATTAAAAAAAAAAACTAAAGAAAACACTAAAAGAGTTACACATATTGTTTCTTTCCTATCAGTATTCCTGTTCGATTTTTGTTGCCCGCTGATCTCCCCTGATCATTGACCAAAAGCTGCAGCTGCAGAAGCTTCGAAGCGTTTGTCGGATCACACGGGTGTGTCTTACAGATGGAATATGCCGCAGTATGCCCCATGTTTTCTCTGGTTGAATTGCCATGAATTGGGGGTATCCCGAGTTTCAGCACAGATGCCCACATACACAGACTGTGGCTTTGGGTCTGCAAGTCAAAGCTCAAAGACAGAATTAATCCTACAACTTTATGTCAATCAAGAACTTCGCAGCAGCTTGATCCCACCAACCAGCAAGGCATTGACTAAACCGGCAGAACCACCTCATTCATGAACCACACATAGGGAGTGCCGCTCACTCCAGGTATCTAAACCTCAAAGTAATGATTGAAGTTCCATTCCGAATCCTCAAGCTACTTGGACTTGGAGAATCACCAAATGAGAAAAGACCAACCAGGTTCCTGTGGAAGCTTTGAGTTCAGAGGATGTGTGAGCTATGTATCCCAAACCATAGCAAACCAATATGGTAAACGACACAAAACGATACCATTTCTTAGAGACTGCCTTGGTGACCTCTAGTCTTGGTTTCCGCTTTGGCTGAATGTGATTCTACTAGTAGAAATATACTGTTCTTTTACTTGTGGTCTCAGGAGAATTACCCAAGAAAAGAAAGCAATCCAAAAGTTGACTTTCCAAAAAAGCCATCTCCAAAAAAACAGAATCCCCAAGAAAGCTCCAAGAGTTCTCATCCTACCTTTTCATCATAGATTTTCAGAGATTTGTTCTCATCCCCATAGATGTTCATCATGGATTTTCATAGATGTTCCATGATTCTCGGAAATTCAGAGATGTTCATATAGATTTTCCATAGATTTTCCATCACCCATAGGATCCATGGTGCTGGTATATATGCTAACATAAAGGGGGTATATTGATGGGATCCATGTTACCATATATAGCAGCACCATGGATCCGTCATCGGATTAACTAATTAAACAATATGGAACATTGGGTACCTCAATATCCGCTGATCCTATGGGTCATAGATTTTCCCCAAAGTGAGAGTTCTCCCCATTTCGTTGCCATGCGCGCTACGTTGCCCTCGCGTTTCGCCTTGGCCCTGGACGCCCGCGCGCCGCGGCGTAGCCTCAACGGCGCGGCGGCGGCCGCGACGGCCACGGCGGCGGCGGCCACAGCGGCGGCGTCGGTGACGACGTCGGGGCCCATTGGGCAGGCGTTGTTGGAGAAGGCGAGGGCCCGGGGGCGGGAAGGACAAGTGTTTAGTTTGTGGGTATGGATAATATCCCCAAGTCAGTCACAATAGTTAATGATATGAGTACTATGCTTACTTATGGTATAATTACAGTAGTTGAAGTTGTGGGAGAACCATGGACAATCCCATGGCCCATGATAATCCCTTTAATCTTAAATTACAGTACTATCAATAGGATTGTTTTTTACTGGAGAAATATGATTGATTACATATTGATGACAATTCTAATAGCTAATGGGATAATACGGTTACTGATGGTTGGCAATAATATGTATGAATTACAAATCCATTAGATAAATATATATATATGGATTATTCCAATGGAATTGATTGATGATTATCAAAATGGTTGATACCATGGTTTACTGAACTAGGCTCATGAGGTACACCCAATAAGATATGGGATGATATGGGATAAAAATTGGATAAACTAGGATGTTAATGGGAATAGTATGAATAATAGTGGGATATTGAATGATGGATTTTGATGGACTATTGTAATACCTAATGCCTATTCTCACAGGAACGACTATTGTCAGTAGTGTATGGGGAAGCACTAATCCCGTCCCCCTAAAATTGAAATACTTCCTGGGAACTTTTGGCTTAGTACTGTATCTATTTATTTTGGGGTCCGGTATGAGGGGTATTTAATACTAGGGCATGTGACTATTTGAACTAATGCACTTCCATATGATTAATCATGGAATAATAAGGAACAATTATCAATGATGGTTGGGACTTTATCGGATTGATATATTATTTTAAACGTGATATGGGCAGAAAATCAATAGGATGTCCTTGAATGTGATTTGTTGGCTTCAGCAACCCTCAAAAGATGGAAGTTGGTAAAGTCAACTGCAAAATGAACGGCAAATTGAATCTTTGCGATAGTAGTCAGGAGTGTTTCGGGGTTGTATGAACCTTGGTGCCGGATGGTGAATGGGGAAATTACCAACAGATTTCATTGGGGGGAAAACAAGAGGGAAGAGAGGTTCTTGGATGAAGGAGTCATAGAATGGAGGAATACACAGCATACAAGATCATATAAGTAAACTAGCTCATTGGGTAAACCCAAGATTCATAAAGGATTTGGGGCGTTTGACCAACAGAAAATGGATGGAAATCGGGGATGAACCGTGGAACAAATTGCTATGGAAACCATGGCCCTATAGGACTTGCTTATTGGAAATGCTGGGTTTTCCACGTGAGACTGCAACAAGGTCACTTAGTTTTGTATTTGGCGGGGTAATTACCCCCTGGCAATTTAACATAACTATGGAACATCACCATTTTTCTAGTGAATTGTCCCATTGAAAATGGTGGATGTTTCCAGTTCGTTATGTAAACGTTTACCAGAGGGTAAGTATCCCATTAAATTCCATTAAACCACCATCAGACCTCATTAAATCACCATTTTCCTATGGTTTTCCTATGGTTTTCCAGAGGGTATCCATCTACCAGCTGTGAAATGCTAGCACCATCCCCAGGTGACAGCGGTGAGTGCCAAGCTGGAATCGATCATGGGCCGACAGGATGTGAGGCGACGGCACCTAGCACTTTTTAGAACGAAGGTTCTTGCGATGTATTCCGAAGACAGGACTTCAAACTGTATCCATCATAGAAAGGAGGTAAAATGGATACAGTACATAAATATATATATACTGTATATTTATATTTATTTATTTATTTATTTATTTATTTCTTTCTTTATTTATTTATTTATTTATTTATGGGCAAATTGTAAAGACCTCACTGCGACCGAACCCTGGAATCATGATTAATAAGGGGAATCATCCCAAAATGGCATTATTTCAGGTTAGTGAATTATTATATTTTACTCAGATCCATCACAAAAAGGAGGCTAACATGCCAAGTATAACTGAGGTTTCACATGATTTATGCAAACACCAGATTGTATAAATCAAGATGTAATCATGGAAACAAATGGAGAATTATAAGACCCGTACTCAACGACCTGCCATGTTTCACCATCAAAAAGAATTGCAAGCATACCATTCCCCGCCATGTTGAATTATAGTAATTTAGTAATCCCTTTATAGGGATATTCAATATGGCCATTATTACTATTGAAACGGGGAAAGGGACTACTATAATTCACATTCAAGTTTCAGAATTATAGTAATCCCGTTCCCCACCATATTGAATACACCTTCACAAACCATGGTTTAGTAGGGGATGACATCACATATTTGGAATCATAGAAGGGGTGTTTGTGTGTGATCTGAATGGTTATGGGAATTATCTGCCAAGGTTCATTTTATGGCTGACAGTTAAGAATTACTATGATGTTCAGTCATTATAGCAGTGGCTGATATAGTAACTTTAGTCATTCTTGTTTGGCTTGTGGAGGAATATGTGGCCGTATCCCAACTTTGGAATTATGAGGGCGGACCGAGAAGTGTAGAAGTTAGATACGTACACAATAACTAGGCCAACATGTACGGGACGGTAATGTATGGGTACAAGGAACACAAGTTCTTTGCGAAAATGAACAAGTACAAGGATAATTTGTTGACACATGTGCTTTTTAACCTGAATATGAGCAGGCAAAAGATGGGATGCGCAGCAAAAACATGTGGTTGATTGCCGGGGGTAAAACCAGATATGTGTGTTTCATGATTACAATAAACATTAATCAACAAACATGTGTAATGTTTAATGTTTAATGTTTAATTATCGGCTGCATCCTGATTTCCATTTGGCACATCAACATTTAGCACCAGAAACCAATATCATGGCAAATGTTCTGTCAAATAAGTTTGGTTTTCACGTGGGGAGACATTATTTTTTTTGTAAATCAAGTCAATGTTTGCGGGGCAAATCGTGGATTAGTGTTGTATTTTGTTCGTTGGCCATGACTGGGAATACATATACATGTGTATATGTATCTATATACATATATATATATATATCATTATTCTCTTCAGTCAGGAAATTTTGTAGGTTCTCGTGAGAAATATCCCCATTTACTAACTTTATGTTTGCATACATATATAAGCAGTATAGTAACATATACGATTATATATAAGTAGTCATTAATTAAAAAAGTATGCATATATTTTCCATATAATGATTTACATGTACACCTGGATATATATATATATAACCACCCTGATGTTAAACTATATTTCCATTTTAGCGAGGATTGTCTGAATGTTCCCTATTCTATGAAGTCTCCCGGATGATTATACATATAATTATAACATATTATATATCCAGGTGTACATGTAAATCATGCTATAGGGGATATTATATGGATACAATATATATATATGGTGCAGCGTTGGCCACCCCGCCTCCCCCCCCACCAATGGGTATGGGTGGACAGTATCGTCTGGTTCTTCT
>Ga0126342_10003301_pt1 | contig 26523 bp, 19 predicted proteins | sample Cyp1metagenome_FD_92528 | JGI IMG/M metagenome (GOLD analysis project Ga0126342, IMG submission 92528) | Coral microbial communities from Lord Howe Island, Old Settlement Bay, Australia - Cyphastrea 1 metagenome | ecosystem: Host-associated > Invertebrates > Cnidaria > Coral ...
ACAACTCCAACCACCTTTCGGTCCATCAGTGGATTCGCTCTGCCATCCATGCATCACAACAACTCATCTCTCCTATAGTGTCCTATCTTTGAAACTTCCGCCACCGCCTTGTGCGGTACTACTCGTAACAGTATCTCCATTGTGTCCTGAAAATTACCATGGATGTAAGGGGCCCAAATAAAATTAGATGAACACAGATTCAATCATAGGCGAACTTGTTCTTACCCTTTTTTGGTGGTAGTGGTATGATTATGATTATAGGGGGAAGGGAAAAACATTATGATCGATCCAACCCCTTCCCCAGAATATAAATTACCCCCAGGAAGAAGCCGAAATGGATCTAGCATGAAACCGCGGTTTGAAGGGTAGTATTTCAAATTGGGGGCTGGGATTTATAGATGTCCGGGAAATTTTGCAGAAGACAATCCTAAATTATCCAAACCTGAAGGTTGAATACAACGAATAACGGGCACCTGCGCTCCACTGGAAATTTGGGAGCGCGCTCTCTCTCTCTCTCTCAAAGAAAACCACATCCTGACACTGTGGTTCCCTGGATTCATTTTGGGGTGGATCTAAGTTTTATTTTCCATAAAAATAACACAAACCTATACGTTTTCACTACATTTTTGGAGTTTTATCGAACCTGGATCCAGTTCAGTTGCTCAATCACCGATCTGCGTTCCTGATAGATCAATGGATGCATCTCCTCGGCGCCACTCAGCGATGCAAAAACCGCCTTTTCCCCGTGGTGTTTGATGGTCAAACATGCCAAAATCCAATGTTTCTTTGTGTGTTTGCAATAAACTAACGCAGTGGGTTAGCACATAAGAGATAGCCAAAGCTTCGGACAATTAAGACCACCGCACATGCAGCGTTTGAAATAGCCGTGCAAGGTTTCTTTGACATTCCCACGCTAATTTTCAGCCAAAGAAAAAGCTCCTTCATCTGCTTCAGTTCTGAATAAACCACCCTGTTCATCACGTGATGTCTGAAATGTGTAACTATATACACAAAATCACCCAAAATCCACAGTTAAACATCGTGTTCATTCATCTGTGCCAATTTAGACATTGCCCTATCTGTTCATTTTCAAGTGCCCCAGCCGTGTTTCATCCCCCCCTTGGCTGGCCCAATCAATGCACCAAGCATCGATCTGATTCACCACCGGCAGTGGGCGCCCACTGGCCTTCAAGGCCTCCAAGTGCTGAACCCCAAAGTTCCTGGGTTTTGACAAACGAAAGATCCCAAATGGGGATATTGTGATTTAATTGCAATTTAATCTGATTTAATGGGATTTCATGGTGATATAGTTGTGATTTAATGGCGACATAATGTGATTCAATTGTATTTGATGAAATCTAAATGTGATTTACTGGTGATGTAATTGTGATTTGCTGGGATTTACTGATGATTTAATGGTGCTTTAATGGGATGGAAAGCGATTTAATTGTGATTTAATGGGATTTAATGGTTGTTTAATGCTGATTTAATGGAATTTAATGGTGGCTTTAATTGTGACTCAATGGAATTTAATGGTGGTTTAAAGGTGATATACTGTAATGGGATTTAAATCACGACCTGTCAGGTGAGGGTTGTTAAATTTTATGTCAGCTGGCCTTCTCCTCCTCCTCCTCCTCCTCCAATTTCCCTTCCCCCGCCGTACCTCAACTGCAAGCTCGCGATCGCAGTCATCCCCGCCGGACCCGAACAGCAAGCCCAAGATCAGAGTGTTCCCTGCCGAAACTCAACTGCAAGCGCGAGATCGCAGTGGTCCCTGCCGGACCCGAACAGCAAGCCCAGGATCAAAGTGGTCCCTGCCGGACCTCAACTGCAATCGCGAGATAGCAGTGGTCCCTGCCGGACCCGAACAGCAAGCCCAGGATCAAAGTGGTCCCTGCCGGACCTCAACTGCAAGCGCGAGATAGCAGTGGTCCCTGCCGGACCTGAACAGCCCAGGATCAAAGTGGTCCCTGCCGGACCTCAACTGCAAGCGCGAGATAGCAGTGGTCCCTGCCGGACCCGAACAGCAAGCCCAGGAGGAAAGTGGTCCTTGCCGGGCTTCAACTGCAAGCGCGAGATAGCAGTGGTCCCTGCCGGACCCGAACAGCAAGCCCAGGATCAAAGTGGTCCCTGCTGGACCTCAACTGCAAGCGCGAGATAGCAGTGGTCCCTGCCGGACCCGAACAGCAAGCCCAGGATCAAAGTGGTCCTTGCCGGGCCTCAACTGCAAGCGCGAGATAGCAGTGGTCCCTGCCGGACCCGAACAGCAAGCCCAGGATCAAAGTGGTCCCTGCCGGACCTCAATATTGTATGCCGGAAAGAATGTCATAAGTGTTGGCATATAACAGGTTGCTTTCTTGTTGATGTCGCTTGGAAACTGCATTTCAGCCCAAGGATACTTGATATGATCAGAGTGGTTCTGCTGGACCTCAACTGCAAGTGCTAGATCGCAGCGTTCATATGCCAGATACATACTGTATGCCAAACAGACCGTCATAAGATATGGCATAATATCAGGTTGCTTCCTTGCTGATGTTGCTTGGCAACTGCTTTCAAGAGGATGCAGCAAGCATGTGAGATCATTCTGCAATAGAATGTTAGGTAACATGTCAGAATATATGCCCAAATATATGTCTTGAAATGCCATGGTGGGGATCACTCGAAGTAAAGTAATTCGATTTAATGGTGATTTCATGGTGATTTAATTTAATAGGATTTAATCGTATCTAATGGTGATTTAATGGGCATTTAATGAAATTTAATTGTGATTTAATTGTGATTTAATAAGATTTCATGGTGATTTAATGGTAATTTAATTGTGATTTAATAGTGGTTTACTGGGATTTAATAATGATTTAATGGTGATTTAATGGAATTCAATTTGATTTAATGATTATTCAATTGTGATTTAATGTGATTCAATGGTATTTAATGGTGATTTAATAGTGGTTTAATGGAATTTAATTGAATTTCATGGTGATTTACAGCAATTGGATTTCATTGTGGTTTCAAAGGAATCTATATGGATGATATGGAATTTAATGGAATACCCTAGAGTAAACAAAAATATATGTGGAAATCAACCATGGTTTCCCGTTCGGAAAATGATCTGCAAATGGTGGGTTTTCCACCATGTTTTGATATAACCTACTGGAGGGTACCATCAAAAAGACAAAACACATGTTGCAAACCTATATTTATGGCCATGTGCAAGTGATGAACATAATTTTCCCAACCGAGTTTTGCGGTTCCATGCTAATGTAATGGGGGACAAACTTTCACGTGCCATCACATGACCTGTTGTCCCTTGTTGTCCCTTTTTGTTGTTTTTGTTGCTCATGAATTTGCCTCAGTAGTGGCCACCACAGTAAGATAATGCTACCCACAAATCATGGCAAATCTATGCGTATATGCACATATATATATATATTATATATATATATATATACACCCTCCATTTTTTTGTCAGGTAAACTCACCCGTTTTTCTGGTTTGAAACCCCAATTTGGCTGCTAAACTATGGATAAAACTGACCAGTGTGCCTGGTTGAATCACCTGTTTCCGTGGTCAAAACTTAGTTAAACCCCAATTCTCCTTGAAAAACATGATGAAATCCATCATGTTCCTTCGAAAACATGGTTCAAACCATCATGTTCCATGGAAAACATGGTTGAAACCCCCATTTTCCTCCGCAAAATCCCACATTTGCTGCGGATGCAACCACCCCCGCCATGGCAAGACGCGAGACGCCAATGGACTTCACCACGCCTTCCCGTTGCAGCTCGAGGAAGGCATCCCATGTTTCCACCAACTTCCCCGTGTTGGGCGAGTGAATCCTGTGGCGTCACCCGGGTGGATTATAATCCAACACATAAAACATGATTTAACAATATATTATAGATATATGATTACTTGACAATAGGTTGTTGTTGTTGTTGCTGTTGTAATCCTTCTATATTGCAGTAATAGGCAATGGGTTGTAGAATGGTAGCATTTTGATAGTGAATAAACAACAATGTACATATATGTATATGGCAATCAGAATGTTGTTAGTAGCAATGTTTGGCTATAATCCCCAAACAATGGTGGATATAATCCTTCTGCTATGGTTGTTTACAAAAAAAATGTTTAAGACCGTAGTATTTATCATTCTTAGAGCTATATAAGTTGGTGGACATTTCTTCAAACGATTGATAGGTATATATATAGTGAAGTAGTTTCTATGGTTTATAGTCCAACTAACATTACTGCGGGGCACCACCTTGTAGGGGTGGATTATAATTTGTAATCCTTAGAGATTAACAATTATGAATAAAACTATTGCAACCATGTATTTTTTTAGTATCATGATTTATCTGAAAACAGTACGTTGTAGATTATGATCATGGTTAATAGTAGTTTGTACTCATGGAACAATTCATAAGAGTGAATGGTAATTTGATACTGGAACCCATCGACTGGGGTGGTATATCCATCATAACCTAACCCACCATAACCCACCCTCTTTCACAAAGCTGAGCGGCAAGTACAGGTCAATGTAACCCAATCCTGATCAACCAGTGGATGGACACACGACAAACCACCAAATTAGACAGTTCTTAGACAGGTTCTTCCAGGATGTTGTGATACTGAACGTTGAATCATGCTGACCTCCACCATTGGTGTACCGAGAGTCCCAGCTTTTTGAGGCTCTGCTGACAGGCGTTCATTGCAGCTTCGTAGCCTTCAATGTGATCGGAGTCTTTATTTCCTTTGGATTTGATGGGAAGTATTGGGATCTAATGGGATTTCATGGGGGTTATGAGTATAGTAGTACTTAGTAGGGGTTTATAAAATTTGGGCAATGCCTCACTCGGCTCATCGAAGGTGTTGGGCTCAAGGCTTGTGGGCAGATGAGAAAACTGGCTGGAACTTGGATAAGTTTGTCCACATCTCCCTCTGGTCATCTCACCAACGGAAAATCACAGGTTTAAACCCATTTGAAACCTAGAGTATTTTGGCGTACTGTGTCCCACTGCCAATTAGATATATTTCTGGCACATGACAAATCTGACCATTTGACCACCCGCTTTTGTTCTATCGAGCTGTGTCTCCAGCATAGCTGCTGAAGATTCTGCCTCAAAAAAGCGCGGTTGTTGGTCGTTAATAAGCCCTTGGAATCGTTGCAAAGTGGGGCCCCCTAGATAGCTCCAATAACTATCCAATAACTATGATTTATGAATATTTATGATACTGATCACATCTTCATACTATAGTTTTCATAGGGTCCTACACCAACAAACATCACGGGGATTCATCCCAAAGATCCCAACGGCCCATTGGGCGCCAAGCCATGGTCACCTGAGCCGAGCCAGGGTGCAGCGTGGAGTGAACCTGTACCTCAGCAGCCTCAGCATGCATAAAAACATATAAAAATATCTGGCAACATATATGTTTTTTTTGTTTTAATAGAAAAAGAAACATGAAATAATGAATCAAACAAAATAGACAACATAGTATGACAACTAAAAGTACGCATGAATTAGCGTAAAGTACATTCAAATTGAGCCATTTATATCTTAGCAAACGAGAGAAAACGATAGATTCCGATAGATTCCAAACTCAGTTGTGAATGGGTCTGACCTGCAAATGGGGTCCCTTTTACTATCCAAAAGTAGGGTCAGTTGGGCCCAGTAAGTTATGTATATATAAATAAAACTATATATATAATTATATATATATTTATGTAAATATTACATTTTTTTATAATTACACACATATATATATATATTATTTAATTATGTTCTATTTCATTTTGCGTTGATGTACACAATGTAGATTTTAAACATGTCTACGTCCATGTGTGTGTCTGTTTGCATATTCGGCATTCCAACGCTGCAAACTAATCTCCAATCCAACGGCTATTGGAGTTACAGTAACCAACTTACCTCGCTGCAGTCTACTTAAACCATCTGAAACACCAATTTCTTTGGTTCAAACACCAGTTCTGTTGTTTAAACCATATTAAAGCATATTAAAGTAGCCATGTTCGCGCGTGAAAATCCTATCATTGCGAGCCCGGCGCTCAAATTCGCCGCCCAGTGACTATCCCAGAGCTTGGTGGTGACCCAGACCTCTTCACGTGGAAGCCCTGAATCGCGAACGGCCTGTGGAACGATCGGCAAAATCCCACAGGTGTTTGAAGATTTTAATGGTGATTTCAGGAACCGATTTTATATACATAAGGCCTATGTATCAGGCCAAAATTTTAGGCCTGAAACATATGCCTTATCAATTTCAGGGAATATCCCAAAATATGGCCAAACATATGGTACTAACGTACCTCCATTTTGGGATCCAATTCCCATTTCTGAAAATCACGATCTTGATCTATGGGCCGAGGCTATACAGAGTCTCTGACATGGGGTCAACTCTGCCGTGCAGCTCCCCTAAAAAGCTTCGCCTCCCCGACACTTTCTTCATTTCGGTACATGGCTGCCGTATCAACCAGCCGATAACCTGAAGTCATGGGGATGTCAAGTTGCGGTAACTGGCAGAATGGTCTCAATACTCCTGGAAAAAATGTCAGTTGGGATACCTTGACATCAATGACATCTGAAAACATGTTGATCTGCGCGTGTCCACAAGGACAGGGGATATCCCAGCCTGGATTTTAGGGGACCCAAATCTTCACACATCTGATCATTGACTCTTTGCTACGTTTGTCTGTTTTGTTTGGACAAATTGTTTTCAATTGCTTCTATGATTAAATCCGGTCATGTTCCTCTCCAATATTTAGCCCTTGTTTGGACGCAGATTGCGCACTGCACGTGGCTCAAGGAAATTGGTTACAATGAACAACTTCAGAATCAGGATAGAAACGGGCTTCATTTGATCTGTATACATGTTGGCCCTACTAAGTCAAATGTAAGGGAAACCTTCATATCATCGACAAGCAAAGGGGTATGAGTATTTATTGTGGAAAATCCATGCAACAACAAGTGCTTTTTTACGCTGTTTAAAGAAAGATCTTGGCTGTGTAAGTCATCACGCTACCCTTCACCAAAACTTCTGGTGAAGTCCTGGGTCAATTTCTGATCTTTCCGAACTTCAACTTGTCCCAGAGTTGACTCCAAGATTTTGGGAAACGGCTATCACCAAATAATTATCACCTGACAAGTGCCATGTTGGGCATGATTGCCTGAAAAAAAAATACCATCCTTCCACAAATCAACTGATCTTATGACATCTTATGACCATGTTCCATCATTTTCCCAGATTTCCAGCGGCTAACTTACCAACAAACGTCGCTTAAACGTCCCGTTTGAGCGCGCCAAGTGACCCAAATCCAAGGCCCACCTCACAGCGTTGTAGGTCTCAGTGCCTGGTGGGGACCTGATGTCTCGGACGGGGGGAAGAAGACATGTCTTGGGGTCTTGGGATGTGTTTTTTTTAGGACTGTTACAGTAGTTTTTAACTTTGCTTGTTTTTTAATCTGCAGATTTTATGTTTTTGCTGATGTGTGTTGTGTTGTTGTAACCTACAAGATATTGTTGGTGATATGGATAGCATGATAGCACCATGGCACCATGGAACCCACCACGATGTCTTGGAATGTTTCGGAAAAAAAGGATACGTTTCAATAGATCGGTTGATCTAAGGATGCAACACGTTTGGGAGAGGCGTATCAAGAGACATTATCGTATATGTCGGATGATTTTGGATGACTTGAAGCTTCAAGGATAGGCATCTATGTATTCCAGTCTAGTCTGGTCAATTCTAATTCAAAAAAAATGAACACGCATGTCCCTCGTGAAAGCCGTTGGGTGCTATGTCATACAGTTTGGGTATGGGGACATCAAAACAAGTTGGAACCAAACCGAAACAACAGGGGCTCTCACCCAACCAGCAATATGACACTACAAATGCAAGTGGAATACACAATGAATGGGTAGAAAGCAGAAAAGCAAATCTACAAATCAAATAGTATCAAACCAAATAGATATCATATGGATTGGCACATCTTCTGCTAGATGGACACCCGCAATCAATATAAATCATATGCTCTGGTAAACTAACATAGCTATTGAAAATGGTGATTTATAGTGGATTTACCCATTGAAAATGGTGATTTTCCATAGTTATGTTAGTCTACCAGAGGGTAAATCATATGTACAATCAACACCAACTGACAGCCCAGTTCCGGAACCACACAGCCCGAAGTCATCCGAAGTCCATCTGCCGAGACACCGAAAAACCCCCAGCCCGAAGGATGGCATGCTGCGACCATCCAGCAGGGTCAGCGGAGGGAAAATCTTGGTCCGAGCCATGGCGAAATTGCTCCACCAGGGAGTTGTGCAACAGAACTCGGCACGGCGCCACGGCGCCACGTGAAACTTTACGAACTATACATGGTTATAAAATGTTATAAATGGGGTTTTACATTCTGTAAATAGGTATAATTGACTTGTAACTTGTAACTGGTAAAGGGCCATACCTGTATTGAAGATCGCATGTTACAAACCACTAGCGATGCTTCAACAACCAAATGCTTCAAATGTGGCAGAGTAGGCAATTGATGGATAATCACAGGTAGGGCTCTCTAGAAAGTGCGTGCAAACCATGCCATCCCTGGTGCCTGCACATCAATGCCTAAATTGATCACACAAATAGTACGGTAATCCTGTGTGTATGCAGTATTGCAAGCATATATGTATATATAATTCTACATACATACATATATATATATAGATTTAGACATGTATATATGGTATAATAGTTTTAAAATGTTTAAGATAATTAACAACATGTGCCGTACACGCACATAATCGCACACATATATATATATATATATATATATAAACATGATCACATATGTATATACACCGCTTTTGCATCATGCATCTTTTGTTTATTGTGAGATTTCTATACGGGTTCGGTTTTGTCTTAAATGTCTTTGAAGTGGGATAATTCTTCATACAGCGAAGCTTCCTGTGCAGCGGCAAGGGCAAAGAGCTTCTTTCGAACGTGCATTGCCAGGAACGTCATGGCAGTGACTCAATCAGCTTAACAATTAACAAGTCAACCAGTTGTCAATTGATGGAAATAGTCTTTAGGGCCTTCAGGGCCTTTAGGGACATGTGAATACATCTGATATATGTCACCCGTCTGAGCAAGTTTAGCAATCGTTTGGATTGTTTGGGGGTATCTGCGATACAACAACGCTTTCCAAAGGCGATGTTTTTCTGTGCCAACATAGCTGTTGCACAACATGTGTCTTATTGCATCTGAAAATGCGTGACATGCTGTAGAATTCAAGCCGGGCAACCAATGGCTCACTTGAATGAGCATTTCAGAGGTTTGATAGGATCATCATCCCACATTGAAACAATGAGGCCTCATGAAGGAGTCACCATCAAACTTCTTGAAATGTCTATATTGTTGCAGGAGTCAGCTTTACTACTCTGATGTCATCTTTCTTGGGCACTACAAAGTTACTTACAATACTATCAATTATTTGTTTTCCTGCCAGATCTTCCAACTTGTCCAACTCCAGCTCCTCCATTTACTCGGACCATCCATGACTATCCCATCTGTGGTCCCAACTATTTTTCCTGCATATTTCCTCATTTTGTTGGTTTTCCAAATTCATGGGGATATCACACACAAAAGTAGAGAAACTGGTCCTGTCATATCCCCACTAATTGATTCGATCACATATGTTATTCCCTATTTATCATGATAATTGTATGATTTAAGTTGGGGATAACGTTTATAGGTCCATAATTACCCCCATATTCTATCTCATATCTTATCCCCAAATTCATTCGTTCGCGGTGTACTCACGAATTCCGACGTGGCTAGCTGGTATCCATATTTGCAAATAATTTTCCATTAACACCTCCATTTATCGAGGATTTCCCAGCTAGGCACGTTTGATGACCCAATGGTATATCCGGTTATATTCCAGCAATATTCCAGTTATATCCTATCTATATTCCGTGATCTTCCCATGACATCACTATTACAGTGTACCGTCCTACATGATGCCTTCTCCCAAATAATTATCATAATATATAGATATATATATATAGATATTCCCATCTATAGATTCTCTTTTATACATTCCCATCTATATATTCCCATGATAGTCCCATGATATCCCATCCCAGAAACCTTGCGACATCGCTCCTTGTCCAATGCCTTTGCCGCCTTCGCCTGGACCTTGATGGTCTTCACCGTGCTTGCGAACCTGGCCGGAGAAGAATAACCGGCCGTGACAGGGGATCAGTTGTGATAACCTGGCCAATCTCTGGTAGTTCACAAGATTGTTTTTCTCCATTTATAGATTTTATAGCATCTTACAGCAATCTGACCAATCCTGCAGGATTTTCTATTTATTTCACAAGAAATTTTGTGTGTTGGTTATGTTGTGTTTCTCCATAGCAAAAAACTACAGGGTTAAACTGCCCATTGTAAGTAGTAAAATAGGGGTATGATCATATATGGATAGTTCACTCTGTAAATACAACATTTCCCGCAGTTTAATGGATTTTACTATCACTGTAATGTGGCAAATTATATGGATTTCCCGCAGAATATCTTTGGAACTTTTGCCAGTTGTGTTTAAGTTTTGCTCAGAAATCGAGGGTCAAGTTAGTCAAGTTGGCCCAAAAAGGGACATCCAAGTTGGGGACAGAATTCCTGAGGTTCCGCACTTCAGGGTGTTGTGACTCTCTTCAAAGTTGGAGGACTGCCAGGGACGAGTGGCGAAAATGTTGGGGTGTCCCTGGTGGGATTTTTTGTTGGAATTTTGTGCCTTTTTTAATCTGCAATGTCATGATGTCATTCCATGAAATACTGGTTGCTTCATACGGATTCCCATTTTATGGATTGTGACGTTCCACCATTATCCACAACATGTGCATGTAATTCTGTATATACTGGACAGTGCAACCCGAAACTGGCGGCCCTGAAACCACTGGATTTTTCATGGTTTTTCCCTCTTAGTCCCATTGGTTGATGGTCCAAGAACTGGAGATGGTCAACAAAACATACAGCAATTGAAACCTTCGACCTCTTTTGGACCCAATTGCTTAGTATAACTCTTGGAATATGGTATAAAAAATGGTGCGTATTTGGGACGTTTTTCGGATGCACATGACTTATAGATGGTCACAAGATGAAAGGTTCTTGGCAAAAGAGGTGCCAAGTCATGTCAGTTCCATTTGCATGCACAAAGGTTTCAGAAATGTTCGGGTTTGATAACATAATATATGTATATATATAATACACATAATCATTTATATTGTATTATGTTATATTATATTATATTATATATATATATGATGATTATTATTTTAAACGTGTAAACATATATATATATATACATATTATGTATACGTATATCATGCATATGTAGTTAAAACATGTTAAAACCTCCAGAGCTGCCAATGTGTGTTTCTTTTCGCGCCCTTCACAACCTGAACCAAAGCTGAGGGCGAAGCAGCGGGACTCAAAGTACCAATCATTGAAGTTCTCGAGTTGCCAGAAAGGGCATTTGAAAGCAACCTGGGTTTTCCAATGTGTACGGGCCGCATGTTTCCATGGAACCACTCCACACGTGTCATGGAAATCATTGCCAGAACAGCAGGAAATCACTGGCGTTCCCTTTCTTGCGATCTCAATCTAAGATAAATGTATCATGAATTTAGAACCAGTTTAGCAAAAATAAGAGTTGTGGTCATGCGCAAAAAATAGACTGAACCTTGCAATGTCAGGCTCCTCCAGGACTAAATTGAAGGCTGGGAAGGGTACCCAAACCCGGGGCCAAAGTTTGAGGTAAAATTAATATCAAACTGATACCAATTAAACCTCAATTTGAGCTATCTTATTTTCCTGGAATTCTGACCAAGCTAATTCTAGGTTCACCGCACTCCAAATTTCAAAAAAAAAGTCAAACCACTCCAAAACATCTAGTGTTGCATTCTAGTTGGTGTATTACGGAAAAAGGGCCAAAATTAAGAAACCTGATATAACCTAGAATTTACATGAATTTACTGTCATACTTTCCTGTGACCAGAGAATTCCAAAAATAACACCAAAATAAAGCCACGTTGAGCATTGCCACTGATTGTGAAGAACAACTACCTTCTTAGGATGGTTGCATCATCTAGCAATATGGAGGTTTCCTAAAATGGGGGTACCCCCTGTCATCATCCATTTCTAGATCGGTTTTTCCAGTATAAACCAACCGGCTATTGGGGTAGCCATATCCAACATTTAAGGACCAAAATTCGTAAATCTACGATGATCTTCGAGCAAAACCCGTCCTGAGGAGCCAACAAGGTGAGTTTGGAATTGCGGAACCTCGGCACTGTTTTGGGTCCAATCTTTGGCGTAGCATGGGGGGAGGATGGGGGAGGATCCATCATTTTGATCTTAAAGGGATAATAAGTATATTAATGTAGATCATGCTCGATTCCCAGAGGGTCTAGTCCAGCCGAAACCAGATATACAATAAGTGATTTTTTGGGGGGATTCTTCATTGACTAGCCGGCAGAATTGGCTGTGAGGTTCTAGTGAGGTAGGTACATGCGATGGTTGTTATAACTCGTCCAGAAATATAACCCTTCCCCAAGGACACATTTGGGAAACAATTTGCGAATGGTGGATTGTGATGTTCTGGCCATTACTCCTCTTTTCGTCTGTTACATGATCATGCTCGTAGGCATAGACGTTTCGAGAACTATGCCTGTCTAGTTGAACTTGACCCCACAGAGCCATATAAACATTTAGGGGAACACTTCTCGGGGATGAATCCCATTTCGTATGTGAGTAATCAAATATGATATCTCATTTATATCGAATATCTATGAATATCTCAGATATAAATGCCTGGTTGGCGGTTTCTACCCATCCCACACATATTAATAATCTCAACCATATCCCAAGTATGGTTGAAAAAAACTTGAAAACCCATAATATATATATAAACCCCAAGCAGGTGTGTTATAAACCACTATACCAACTTGGGTGTCCAAGAAGCCTACAGTCTTGCCACCAACCCAGTAGATGATTTTGGAGGAAACATCGAAACACCTGCATGGCGCGAGAAATAACACATTTGATACGCTTGATACCCCTCAAAGAAGTCCGGGAACAAATAATACATGCATCCTGGGCAAAGTGCATGTCTAGATATTAGTGTATACATGTCTTAGAATATGATGTGATAATGTACTTTTTCCAAGCAAAGCCTCCTATTGGCTAGCGGCTATGGGCCATGGGTTAAAACCCAAGCACCCTAGGTACCCTAAAATAGCTGGTTAATCGATCTTTATTCCCCCCCTCCCCAGTATGGTAAATAGGTTTACCGATCCCCATTTATTTAAGCTGGTGTGCAAAACCCATCAACTGTAGTTATAAAATGTGAAAACAAGTATCATAAACCCATACTTACTGGAATTACCCTCTGGTAAACTAACAGTTAGCTATGAAAAATCACAATTTTTCATTTCTAAATTAACTATAAATCAACCATGGCAATTTTCAAATATGTTCAATAGCCATGTAAGAAATTCCCAGTGGCTATGAATGTTTACCAGTGGGCCTCCTGTGGAACCGTGGAACGGGCCCTGGGGCGCCACACTTGGACATGTCATTGGGCCCGGGCGCCACTTTGGCGCGTAGCGCCCTGGAGATGTCTGACTGATCCTGTTTAGGTGGAAGGAATATGGGATAGGCAGAAAAATCATCGATATCAAAACAAAATGGTTTATGATCATCCATAGTTTTTAGAACATCTATTTCCTGGATAATGTTCATCTCTGACTCTAGACATAGATGATTATAGATTATACACATATATATATATGACGAAGATATTATGGACAACTTGAAAAACAAAAAGAGTTAAGTACCATCATCAAACTAAATGGGTGATGTATCATCTATGAATCATGATCTATTTCATGTCATCTACATCATACAATTGATTTTTTCTGGGCAAATTACAATAATTCACTACTGCAATCTGAAATTGGGCCACACCACTTCTATTGCGGACCCCAGCCATACGGTGGATGGAAGAATTCCTGCACCAGTTGGTATATGGTTTATCCCCTCATAATCTCATTATTTACAATCTTTCATAGTTACCTAGCGGTTGCCAACTGGTGCAGGATTTCTTCCATCCACAGTATCACCTGAAATGTTTGGCCATTTGGAGACGACTCCCCAGCCCTAACCATGATTCCAGTGACCCGATTACGAGGGTTGGGATGGTCCACTGCGAAAGTCATCGCGGAACATCATGTCATTTCTAGGATGGAAACCAAAAGAAATCCAAACCATCAACCGCTATATACCATGTTTGGCGATATGTTTCCTAGGAGATAAAACTTCGGATATAAATTGGGATACCGTATTTGGGGGTACGAACATCTGTAACTACCGGCATCTATCTTGGCGTGATTCATAACACTACCAGGCTCTTGAAGCCAGGTGATCGCGAAGCAATCAAGCATGTGGAAAGGAAACCTGTAGCTACTTATGTACAAAACTTATTGATGAAAAGGTCAGGTCGGAATGTCTAAACCAAAATGGTTGGAGTGTGTATATATATATACATATATATATATATTGCACTACCTGTTGCATTGGTGTACCAAAACAACCGGCATCGCACAATAATAGTGTATAATATTGTAGAATTATTCAGCAACGACAAGTGGTGTTTAACCATCGAAGATGGGAGCGATATCAGAATTGAAACTGGGATGAATGATATGGGATGCAGTAGTACCTTCTAAGAGTTCTTGAGATCAACCCCACCCTCCCTTTTCCCAACAATAAATCATATCCTAGCCCTAGAAAACCCAGAGTTTCCTCAGGAAACCAATCTATAAATATCTCTAAAATATCTAAAATTCTATATTAATAGTGAATTTTCCACATCTCATGTTAGTTTCCCCTCAAAATATGGAGCTTTTCTACAATGGGGGTATCCCCTGTCATTGTCATCATTCATTTCTAGATCGGTTTTTCCATGAAATAAACCATCCAGCTTTGTTCGGTACGCCGGCCCCGGAAATCGCCGGCCAAACTGAGCCGCCCGGGGCCCTGGCTCCGCACAAATGGTCTTCCGTCGCTTCTCCGTTTGACCCAGGTCGCGGATGCAGTTGGACAAGTGGTGCAGGCCTTAAAGGTGACCCTGTGTGATTCTGTGTGCCGATTTGTGTACATGCAAATACATGCAGTTCCTACCTGCATTTCACACACACATATATTTATATATAATTAAAATAATTATATATATATATATATATCATATAATAAATATATATATATATATATAAGTATGATATATTTATCTTGGGCAAATGATCATAGGATTCATTAAGTTGTTTTTCAGTCACTCAGAACTCTTCACCACCAGCGTTGGATCCACCTCTCGAGCTCCCCAGCTTTTGTTGATAAAGCCTAGCTCGACAAAACGCTCCCCTGTGACCTGTCAGCTGTGTGTGTCAAGTGACGAAACGTAGCACCCCATGCAACATGAAACCCCAAACAAATGATGACTGGTTGGTGGTTTCAACCCCTCTGAAAAATATGAGTCAGTTGGGATGATTATTCCCATATAATGCCCATATATTATGGAAAATAAAGAATGTTTGAAACCACCAACCAGCAAACAAATGATGAGGTCTGAACAATGATTTGCCTACGGCTAGGACTTTGCGTTCCATTTTTTGGTAAGAAACAACAGGAATCCACTTAGCTTCCCAAGATATAAATCCTTCGACGTTGCGAATAATTGCCTGTTTTTGCAACTGTTTCACTTGACACCCCCGCGTCGTCTCTGGAATCCAAGACAAGGAACTGTCATGGCATCCTCACATGTCTGGTGCTGTACCAAACAAGTGTCATGTCCCAATCGCGATTGAAAGTCGTGTTTAAAGTGTTTAAAGCTTTTGCCAACATAGGAACCAGGTGATCACCAAAATGCATAAGTTCATGTATAAACCCATTTAATTACTTACTGGTGCTAAACGCAGGGAATGGATGGGTTGCTGGGGTTGGTGGGATGATTATTGATAGTTAGCCAGTGGATCATTCCCGAATTTTCCCTGCGTTTAGCACCAGTGAGATATTAATGCATTTTAATGGATATTAATGGATATTAATGGTGATCAATTATCAGGTAATGTTGACATTAATGGATACTCATAAATATGGACATGAATGGGTTATTGGGACATAATATGTTAAGATCCAATACACCTTGTTACCCAAGTTTAAGCCACCGTATAAATAGGGGGCATCCCCTGTGGTCCCTTCCAGGCCTGGGTGGACCTCTCGTTTTCCCGTCCAGCCAGGTCGGCAAAATAGACCTCCGGTCCACACTGGGATGATGCAAAATTTGATCCCCAGCTGAGGTTGGCTCATGGGTTATGCAAGGTTTAAATTTGGGTTTGCCACATTGGTCTATCTTTATCCCCATTCATTTTCGATTTTAAAGATATCAACTACAGTATCTGCGCTACATAAACTGGCTGGTGATTGAGCCCCTGAAAACTATGACAGTCAGTTGGGACGATCATATCAGTTGTTCGCGGTTGTATGTTGCTGTAAGGCTATAACGTACATTCAAGGGAACAACTATGGGAGATAGACCAAAAGTAGAAGGTAGGATTCTACCCTAATTTTGTTTGAGGGCATTCCCCCTACCCACTGACACCGGACAGCTCCACCCGTTGCTCCTCAGCCGCTTCGCAAGTCTTGGAATCCCCATGAATAGGCAAGCTGGGATTTGGCAGGAACACATAATATGAACACACACGCAGCTTCATGCGTATACCCTCTGGTAATCAAACATGGCAATGGAGAATCACCCAGGCCCAGAGATTGGCACTAAAATGGTGAAATCATCTATAAACTATATATATATATTGGCGACTTTCCAGCAAACCATGAAAGTTTCCCAAAGGGACCCAAAAGGTAAATCCCCTTTAAATCCCATTCAACCCAATGATAAGTTAGGATATATATATATATACATGTGTATATATGTATATGTGTATATATATATATATATATACACTTATCAATCCCTATGAAAATGGCGACCCATAAAATCACCAATCGAAATCGAAATCCCGTTCAATCCAACAACCAGCCCATTGAATCCAGGTCCTGCCTCGGAGTTTGACGTGACATTGTCCTTACCGCCCTGACAGGGAGAAAAGGAGCTGCAAATCTCAGCCCCGGGCAATGTCGGGCCATGAGATGCCATGAGAACTACCAAAAACTCAGGATTGAAACCTTTGTTTCCTACATAATCTACATATTTTTACATATATATGTATATATTCCTATTCAATGTTTGTCATTCTAAGAATTCCCCAAAACATAACATGTCAAAATGTAAGATATGTCCAAACCTGGATCCAGTAACAGCATCGCACCCACTATCTTCGCATTGTGAGTCCGTCCAAATTGTTAACCGCCCTGGGTGCAGATTCCAACACGGCTGCTGGAAACCTGATTTCGCCCATGTTGGATTATGTGCGCAAATGGGACCCGCATGGACACCATAATAATACCACAATATCTTCTTGCAACACATTCGCTCCTGGTGTTTTCTATAATTTAATAATGCAACGTTTCTTACTATATACATGTATTGTTGGCTCAAGTTTATGCCATATGCGGTTTGCATTTTCTTTTTTTGTTGATCAATTCTTTGACTTCATCATACAACAAACATCTCAACAAACATCATACCCGCATCAACCACCAAGCATTCAAAAAATGCAGCATTGCCCAGTTGGTTTTGTCTGTTCTTTGGTTTTAATATGTCTTAATGATAAGTACAACTGTATAACAAGTAAGGATGGAACCCATTGATCCATTGTTCTCATCGCAACACCGTTGCGTATCGTTGCGTCCAAGTCGTTCCTCTGTGGCACCTCTTTCACCACGGTCAGCTTGCAAATGGTATGTCCGCGCGAGCTCTGTGCATTCATGGCTGTGGCATGTACCACCTGGCTGCTATGCGCTGCTATGCGGTGGGCCTGGTATACCATATAGTATGGGGATGTATGGGGTATAGCCAAATAGCAATTTGAATGGGGTACATGATGAGTCACAGAAACCTCAAATTTAGGGACATAGAGTCTAGCGATACCTTATTATCAAACAAAACTCATATGAGGCTGCAACTGCTACAACCAACAAATGGGATAAACATGGATGAACCATGACAAATCACCATGGTAAACCATAGGTTGTACATTGGGTTTTGAGCCCCAGTACCTAATTGTGATGCACATGCAACTATTAAGCATTTTCCTCATGATGGACCTCCTGTTTTTCAAAATCCTACGGTTCCCCAAAAGATTTCAGGTATGATGACATGTATGACACGAGTCTTGGTCATTTGGAGTACTTTTTTGTTTACAGCAGCCTAAGGATGGAACACTATGGCCATACCTACCTCTGGTAAACTTACATAAATATGGAACATCACCACTTTTAGTAGGTAAATTAACCACAAATGGCCATGTTCAATAGCTACGTTAAATACCAGAGGGATCCAAAGGGTATGTTTTTGCCGGAAACCCAAACACCCAGCGTGCTCCAATAGCCCATTCGACCTTCATTGTGTTGCCATACTCGATCCTGGCCGGGTCGGCTACATTCAGACTTTTGCCGCTTCAATCACCACTTGTTTTTTAGTTTGTGCTACCCTCTGGTAAACTAACATAACTATGGAAAATCACCATTTTTAATGGGAAAATCCACTATAAATGGCAATTTTCAATAGCTATGTTAAATTACCAGAGGGTATCTTAAATGATGAAATTCTATCCCCCCCCCCACGTTCATTGAAATCCCAACTGCTTGATGGTGAAACCAACGCCAAGTGCATCCCAGCCACGTCTTGATGCATTCCTCCGCATTTTTCACCTGAGGGCAACTGCCTATGGTAATCTTTCGCAGCTATGGCACTCATCATGGCACATGGTGCACCAAAATTGTGATGTTCCATGAGCAACTACTAGTGATACTAGTGCTAGTTGGTGGTTTCAACCCCTCTGAAAAATATGAGTTCGTCAGTTGGGATGATTATTCCCAATATATATATATGGAAACATAAAACATGTTCCAAACCACCAACCAGAATGTTGGTGAATGGGTGACTTTTCATTGTCTTCACCTTCTGTAGCCACACTCCCTCTCTTTTTTTTGGATCTACAGCTGGGCATGAAATCGCATCACTGGACGTACTGTCGCTGGCGATAGTTCACCAGGTTGGGGTATATAAGTCGCTTAATCAACCAGGGTTTATCTATAGTTGGAATGGTTTATAAACAAATTCATGACTTAGGCCTCAGGCGCACCATCTTGTAGGGGTATTCCTTCCGCCAGCCATAGTCTAATCGTATGTAAGCCACCATTTTATTGTTCAAAAAATCTGATCAAGGAGTAGAGATACAAGTGCGCTCCATGTGCCCACAGGGTTGTATTACTTTTACCTTTTTCCCATTTTTTTCTTTTAAGGATCAACCTGACAAACCATTTATAGGAACTTCTGAGATCATCCCCAACCCCAAACAAAACCGCGCTCCCCGGCTGGCGCTTCTGTGGCACCGGTCAGGTACACCCCCAGCTCCTGTTTCTGGACCAAGTGAGCAAGGGGCCACAAAATGCAAGCAACAGATTCGAGATGGAAACTGGAAATGTCAGTTCACCATGAAGACTGTGAAAAGCACCAACTGGACATCTCCCTTTGACCCCCATCAAACTCGCAAAGAAAACGTCAGCTCCGGATGCACGTGGATCTTGATGGGTTTCTTCAGGGAATTGGGCGAGGGCGGGTTGGGCTCAGCTTCGGCCAACAAATCGTTGAGCCTCGGCCGACCAACCGCCACGGTGCACACGGATATGTATATGCATATGCATATGTATACGAATATGTAACTATATATATATTAAGATATCAACACAAACATATATATAAATAACTATATATATATATGTAAATTTATAGCTAGATAGATAGATCGATAGATAGATAGATAGATGTGCGTGCGTACATATGTATAGAGATTAATATACATTTTTTAGAAATAATATGTTTGGGATTTGAGAATTGAAAGTACATGCAGTAATGCCCAGTGTTACTCACAAATCTATAGAACATATATCAAAAGATCCTATCAGAGGGTTATGCCAGTCACTGCAGGTACAACTACCGTATTTATAACCCTGCAAAACAACGTTGGCGTGATGTAACACCAAAAATACATCTGAAAATAGAGCACTATATCTATCATCCAAACATCCTTTGCGGATGATGCCCCTTTTTGTGAAGTTTCGCTCTTTTTGTTTCGAGTTTCATCAATTTCCGTGCTTTACCCTACTTGAGGTTGGTAAATCATGGTAAATCTGCATTGTGCGGGGCTCGCGGGGCTCCGGGCTTCTCATTGTAAACTTCCAGCATTTGCATCACGACATGCACCTGGCATCCTGCGTCCTGTTGCTTCCCAGCCTCGGCCGAGGAAGTTCCACCATTTGGGTGTTTGTCCCCGAAGATGGGCAGTAAAAAAGATAGGTAAGTAGCGAGTGGGTGTGTAATTTATAATACCAGGAATTGTGACTTGTGAGAATACACAGTAATATGTGTATAGTGCATATACTGTACAGAGGCCAATTTTGACATCGGAAAAACAAATCCCATCAAAGAAAACTCCGGCAACTGCCCTGGTCAAATGTATTGCATCATGGTAAACCCAATAATAATCCTCCATTCTCGGGTGAAAAACCACCCATTTCTGGTGATGGGTTGCATTTGGCGGGGATCACTGAACCAATGTGGGGATGGGTGGGGCTCGCTCTCTCTCTCTCTCTCTATTACATACAATATATACACAACACTTGGGCCCAAAATGAACATAAATTTACCATATCCATTTCTTTCGGTGTGCATCAAGTCAAGGTCTTGACCTATACCATCATTACTCACTAACATCATCTAACATCTATATTTGCCTGATGGCTGACTTTAGCCACCCTCACACGAAAGTCAGGACATATTAGAACTGCTACCCCGCTACCGCGAGAAAGAATCAAATAGAAGAAAACAACATCCTACTTACTAACACACTGATCTTATAATATCTTTTTCTGGGGTTCGATGTTGAATTTTGGGTCATCCATTCCGTGCAAATGGGACGTGAAAACCAGTTCAAAGCCATCAGTCAGTCAACATGAACCCACAAGTTTACCCTGTAGATCCTGTTTTCTATGCCAAATCCATATTGTTGATGAATTCCAAAGCTGATGCACCAATGGATATGTATAGATTATGTTGATAAACTCACTATTGATATCATCACTATTCATACATTCCCTATCTTCATTACACCCCAGAACGCTAACATAGCTATGGACAATGACCTATTCGTAGACGATTTACATATGAACAAATGTGATTTTCCATAGCTGAGCCAGTTTACTGGAGGGACATATCCATATCCTGTGCTCAATAGGTGATGAAGATGCATTCCCTGCTCAATCAAGTCGAAACAAACCACTCAACTCCATAGTAACCCCCAAAAATGCCACCAGTTGACAATGCGTTTGAAAAGGCACTTAATTTGAACCCAAACTTGAAGCAACATACTTGTACTATCTACTATCTTGTACTGTATACTTTTCTATACAATTTTTGCGGCGAAAAAAACGCGATGGCGCCGTTTCGGTATCCGTGGCGGCAGGCGCCGTTCCGTGGCGCCTCCACGAAAACGTCATCCACCAAGCGCATGAGAAGACCCCGTTCCCGCCGTGGTTGGGCCTCGTTGACTCATGGAGTGGCTTGAAAAGGGCTTTTCTATACCGTTTGACCCTCTAACATCCGAACAATGGGACTCTTTTATGACTTGGGATTTTAAACGTTTTCATGGGGACTTGAAGGGTCTAAGATGGTCTTAGCATATTGATTTACTGCATAATATAGTAGATTCTAGATTTTGCTCAATCAATCTTGGAAGCTGTTAAGTGGCTTACCATGGTTTACCATCAATCTGAGAAATGATGATGTCAAAACCTCTCTCTCTCTAGACTCTCATGGCTTCCAGGGGCATGACATGCAGGGGCCTATGACATCCTGGTGTATCAACACCAATGGTATTTTGCGTCAAACAGGGGCTTAGTGGCTGATTCAAAAAAAAAGTGAAGGAGATATAAGATGATATAAGATATTGAATCACCATTCCGGCCATTCGTTCTACATCCCCTGAAACCACCAACAAACCCGGGAGTTGCAATAGGATTGACCCAGCCAAAGCAAGGAGCGGCTTGGTATTTCCTTCCGCCCTGCACGCGCTTTCAGAATGGCATCCTGCAAAGGGTCGCCTTGATGGAACAATCTCCCTGGGGAGATCTCCTCGGAAACTCGCAATGTTGGGACTTGGGAACAGGAGTCCACAGTGGATAAGCTTTGAGTGATCAAATAGACTCTGACACACATCACGCCGTGAGCACCTTCATGTTCTTTCAACAAACCAATCTGCTGCATTCTATTACTGTAAAACTAAGCTCCTGAAACCAGCAATCAACTCCTGTTGATCACATCAGATCTGTCTGTGAACATTGGTCATGGGAGGTTGGTTTGTTACCAGTAGCCTCTAGGTTGTTCAATGTGGATTATCCGTCTATGATTCCACGAGTGGGAAAAACATGAGGAAACATTATATATATAATATATGGATCATATCATGTTGGACGCTGTTGGACATTGTTCTGGCATGTCGTGATCCACTACTGACATTGTTCTGGCATGTCGTGATCCACTACTCACAGACTTGCCCTTACTTCCGCTTACTTCCCCTCGGTCATGGTGAGGTCGCAAAGTAGTGGTCGCTACCAGCTATTTTCGTTGTTGGCCCCTTCAAATGCGAGCCCCAAGAAATTATAGAGATTGAAATCCCGCCCGTGGCAGGTTGAAAAATCCGCGGCGTCAAGTGAAGCGATGGCATCGCACCCTCACCAAAGACGGCCCACGGGAAACGCATCTGGCCTACGGCGCAGTACAGGCAGCCCGATCGAATTAGTCAAGCTCGGATGATCCAAACCCAAACCATCTATAAACCGTGGCGTGTTTGCCTTCAAGATTGGTTCATTTTTGTGGGAGCTCAGAGAATTTCAAAACAACGGGCCAGCTGACGCTCCACCGGTACCGGTACCGTGTCACGGTTGTTTCAGCCACTGCTCAGCTCCGTTTTTCGAAGGCAGCCAGACGGGCCTCCATGTCCTGTTCATCCCGGCAAAGCTCCGAACTAAATGGAAGTTTCAATGGGAAAATCACCCATAAATGATAATAAATTGATGTTTTTCTTGTAGCAACAGATCGGAATGTCGGAGGTCGCCATCTCAGGTTATGGACAACTGGGTATACGATATCTATCTATTAATATATATATATATATATCTCAAACATCATCACACATCATATCCAACCCTTAAAAAGCAACACCCTGTCCCAGGCGCCTGGAGATCCGGATCGGCTTTCATGTCCTTGTTGCCTCGACGCGAATCTGCGTGGCTTTGAACATATGGTACGAAATCCACTGGTGAATCCTCATTGTCTCCCCATTATACAGCAATTATACATTAAAAGTGATTAAAAGTGTACCATTTAAGGGACTTGGAAGGTAGACACCATTTTCAAACAAACACTAGCCGTATAGCCTATATAATAATGCCCAGCTCAACATTTGGGGGGAACCTCCTGAAAAGGTGCCGCTCAGCGGCTGTACCCAAACTCGCTGCGCAGTTTCGCTTTGTAGATTTCAACCTGATTCCTCAGCGTGGCCCAGCCAGAAAGACTGAAGGTCTCATTTCGAAGTGGTCTTGGGCCGAATAAATGCCTCCATGTGCAACTCAACTGAGCAATGCCCAAATCCCCAGAAGTTGAAATGTGCAATCCGTAATCCATATAATCCCCATGAAACGTCATCAACACAGCATAATGCCATGTAGTTTATCAACCAACAGGGATTTAATGTGGCTAAACTGTACTCCCACCATCTCCCGTCGCGAATCTGAAGCTGTGCGAACTCCTTCTGCCCTTCAGCGCTCAAAGGAGTTTTCCTCGCTGCCGGGGGCTTCGTCATCAGACAGCCCATTTCTTTACACTCGCCTTCGCCTTCCCGAAAGACATGACCCTCTGGTACTCCAACGTGGCTAGCTCAAAAATGATCATCTATAAATTGAGGTTCATAAATAGGCCAATCATTGATTCACAAATGGGGGATTTTTCAACAAGCCATGTTTGATTACCGGCTGATATTCACACCCAGCTGCAGTCTACCTCTGGGGCGATCGGCTAAACGATTGCTAAAAAAAACAACATGCATTTTTGTCGTGTCACCAAAACATGGTTGCTAAATTCAATTGAAAACAACTTAGACTTCCAGTACTGGTTTCACCCCTGTATTATATAGTTGTCTCACCACCATAAACCCGACAAATTAACCAAAACTTGTGTTCACCAACTCAAGAGCCGGGGCACCATCTTGTAGCATCACCTCAAAAATAACTAGCCGTATCAATGAGTTGCATTCATGGATCATTTACAGGAAAGCCGAAAATCCATGGTTTTTTTCCCCCAATGAATCGTGGATCTTTCCGGCAGGTTTTGCCTGAAAACCACTTCAGGGATCGTACCCTTTGTGTGGAAACAAACAGGAATTTCCATAGTTTTTCGTGCGCTTACTGGAGGGTACTAAAGTTACTAAAGATGAATGTAGCCTGCTTAGGAAGCCTTGTCAGTAGGCGTATCCAATTCCATACATGCATGGGTTGCAATTATGAATTTACTAAAGGGGTACGCTCCAGTAATCAAACATAGCAATGGAAAACACCCCAGTTGGTTCAGACATTTTCCAGCTGGCCATGTTTGATGACACAGGATGCTATTGACCAACATGCTGATAATAGCCCATTTACATCGCATGTGTATTTTGTTTCTATACATAACACGTATATTCCCATTAACCACCATTGTACTACCAGCACTTTGCCACCGGAGCATAATGCCGATGCGAAAACCCAAGCGTCTTCTTCGAGTCCTTCTTGGCATCCTTCTCCTTCTTCGTGCTGCCGGGGTCCTAGCCACGAAGTTTGGGCTGAGCCTAGCCTAAAATCCCGCGTGACGTGGCATTCAAGAAATTTATAGGGAATATAAGCGTAAGAAAAATTGGATTTCACATGATTTCACCAACAATTTAAATGATGGTAAAGTGGGATTTAACGGGTGTATAACAGTAGTCATCATTGGGATATCATGGGGAACATATCATCGTCTACAAAAGTTACAAAAGGACAAAACTATGATATTATGGGAGAATCGAATCGCTCAGTGCCGCAGATCGGACTCGGTTGGTGCTTAGAACCAAATGTGACTGGGGTTTATGATGGTAGTTTATGGATGCTTATTTATTTTCTTTAACCATCAAACATCTCTGGGCACCACTGGCTTGAGTCCCGGATGCTATTTCCGGATTGCCTATGGTGAACAGCAGGACATCGTGTGATATTAAACGCTTTTAGTTTATAGTTTCCCAGAATCCTTGTTGGCAATATCTGCAGCAATATTCAAACCAATTTCAACCCAAACTGTTTGGATTTAAACCTCAAGTGTCGATTCAGGGTGAGTATTCCCCCCAGATTTAATATGTTTCCAACTATGCATCCAAATATGTCGGGGCGTGTCCAACACGAATTGTTGAGATTGATCTTGACCAGTCCACACGTCCCACGAAGTCAACATCCGGCTCTTTGACAGAAAATCCCCATGTTTGCTACACCCATACCACCTGATGCCCCCCAAAAAAAAACACCATTGTGCTGCCCAGAATTCACTAGTCCCAGATCCAACTGATCCAGCAAATCACTGATTACATCACCTGCCAGGTCCTGCTTCTCCTTGAGCTCGTTCATCCGGGCGACCATTTTCACTATCTCTTCGTCTTTGTTCTGTTGGCCGCCGCTCATACCCTGCTCCTTGCAGGCCACAGGCTGGTTGAAGTACCAAACTATTTTTCTGCTCAAATTCGTCTACCGGAACCTTTTCTGCCATTGATTTTCCGGGTTTATAAGCTTCTAGACCCTCCAAGTACCCTTAAACATATTAAAAATTGGGATCTACCCCAGAATGTTAATACTTTTACAATTTTTAAGGGTATTTTGAGAGTCTAGGAATCACTTAAACCTCGCTTCAAAGTCACCAAAACACTTTGCCTGGATTCGAATATGGTGGCTCAAAACTTGGGTGCCAAGGGGTGCTGTCCAACTCATTTTGGCATATATATATATAAAAAATATATATATATATATATGATTCACCCTGCGCTCGCTCACTTTTCCGGCCAGAGATGAAGCTGCTGCTTCAAATCGCTTACACAACTGTCCTCACCAAATGAGCGATGAAGGTCAAACTGCCAGCTTCTTCAAAGCTGCATGTTCCAATCAGCG
>Ga0126342_10003302_pt1 | contig 26521 bp, 28 predicted proteins | sample Cyp1metagenome_FD_92528 | JGI IMG/M metagenome (GOLD analysis project Ga0126342, IMG submission 92528) | Coral microbial communities from Lord Howe Island, Old Settlement Bay, Australia - Cyphastrea 1 metagenome | ecosystem: Host-associated > Invertebrates > Cnidaria > Coral ...
GTACAACTTTTGTGATGAATATGTGAATTTTGAATGCACATGCCGTTTTTCAGACTGGCTTACAGGACTTGCCAACCGCGGCAATCCAGCAGACCAACCATCCCATTGGGGCTTATTCGACATGTCCACGTGACATGGAAAGGTCTGCATCAGTCCTGCCATTCTCCTCCATAGTTCGAAGGATTTGCAAACCACAGCAACCCGCGGACGAACTTTCGAGGGTGTGCTTGGAAACACCTCGGCTTAAGCAGCAAGCATAGTCGAGAGCTTGCAGAGTTGGTCCTGCCAGAGCACTACCTGGAGAGCTCAAAGACTTAAAATTTTTGGTCGACCAAAAAAAAATGGTTTAACCAATTTTCTCGTCGGAAAACCGATTCTTGGTATATAGTTGTATGAGAGACTGTGGAAAGGATAATTTTTTTTGGTGCCATTCTGTGTTCTCCAGACACCTTCTGGAACTTCATAAATCTTGGGATGTGCCATTGGCAAAAACAGCTACGTCGTATTTGGCACTAAAAACTGCCGAAAAGCAGGAAAAGACGACTGGCAAGAACGCAAGTGCTAGACACACACACACATACATACATACATACATACATACATACATACATACATTACATACATACATACATACATACATTACATACATTACATACATACAATACATATATATAATATAATAATATATATATATATATATAAATGTGGGAATGTCTCAAAATGAGGTGTCCGGATTTCCCCTTAAAATAGCCATTTTGGAACCAAAAACGGACACCTCATGTTGAGACATTCCCACATATATATATATATATACATATGTAATGTATGTATGTATGTATGTATGTATGTATGTATGTATGTATATTTACAAAAACATACCATATGGATATATATATATATATATGTCTGTGTGTGGGTGTGCGTGCAGAATCTTAAGTCTATGCATGCAAACTTGGAACCCCATGACCTACGAGTAAACAGGCGTTTCCCCCACAACTTGTGAGGGAGAATTCAAAACCCATATAAGGCAATGCCATTTCACTTTTGCCTTGCTGGGGTTCCAACTGTATGGGTGTAAATGTGGATGTCGAACATCAGGGCGCTTATGCATAAACATAAACAGTTTTTTATATATATATGTGGTCATCTTGAAGTACAGGTTGGTGATGAAATTTTCACATGTTCCCACTTTGAATTCTTTTTGCACTTTCCCCATTCTATCTTGAAAATTCAACATTACCCTGTCTATATATATATACATGTACATTTACATATATCTAGGTATGGTTTTCAAGTTTTCCAACAAACATTTGCCACAAACTGTACAATGAGCCGCAGAGGGTTGCAACTCGTTTTTGGGTTTTCATGAAAACGGGAGAACTTTTTTTTGCTGACCGCCTGGCCGATGTATTTCTTGCAAGGCTGTTTTTGCAATCAGCAAAGCCGTTTTTCAGAAATCGAGAGCAGGATTTGCAGGCACTGATGTTTCAAACTGAAAACGACCATGCATTTTTGAGAGGCCTGGCATTTTACAACCCAATTTAAGTTAAACATATTCAGTGCAAAAATGCATGGTCGTTTTCATTTTCACTTGCATTGCGCGCTGGGAAAATTCATGATGCATGCAACGAATCTTGTTAGAAGGACATGTTTTAGGACGCTTGTATGGCACTTGTCATGCGACAAAATTTGAAGTGTCAGTTGTTTTCCCTTACCTTCGCGCCATGAGTTGCCCTGGCCATGAGTACAGAGAGAAATGCCAGCGCCTGAGACTGCTCCAATCCAGTGCCAGCCCAATGCTTTGTTCAAATGAGAGCTTGATCAAACTGCAGTTTGCTACATGTCTCTTGACGGAAGTTTTTCTGTCAATGATTTTAAACCAAAGATCATGGGCATATGTTTTCCAGTCATGAGCTGTTTGTCTTGTAGCCGTAGCCATTTAGGGACTCCGTGTTGAGTTGTGAGTTGTGGCCTATGGCAGTTGTCGCCAGGGCTAAAAAGCCCCTGCCTTCCTTGGACTGGGTTGACCGCCTACTCAGTGACCAAGAAGCGAGGAGGATTAGCAAAGACTTGTTGAAGGAGCAGTTTTTTAAAAGTCTCATCCAAAAAAAATATCCTACAAAAAATTAGGAAGCAATTGCCACCATCAACAACTGAAACAATAGTTTTGAAGAATCACTTCATCAAAAAAAGGTTCATAGTTCTTGTTCAGCGTTTTTGTCTCCAGGAAGCTGCGGGGAATGCCGAGCTGAAGGCTTTAGCTGAGGCTCAGAGATCTTTCCTTGTGTGGCCAAAGTTGGCTGACGATGATGCAAAGCCTTCGAAAGGCAGGAAACCGTCAGTTCTTGCCTTGAAACTGAACCTGAAGTTTCTGAAACCTTTTGTCGGCTGGTCTGACCTCTACTCCAAGATCGGCCATGTAGACTTTCTGACGCAGTCGCTTTTGTTTCTGAACGATGCATGGGAAGTTGCTCAGTTTAAAAAACGCTGTGCATACAATCTAGTGACAAACATAATGCCCATGATGCCTTACAAACAAAGGGTTTGCAAATGACATTTTTGACACGCCAATATAAGCAGTGAGCTTTGAGTTTTGTTTACAAATGATGCACCCTGTTTTTGGCCAGCAACTCAGGTTGCTGTGCCTTATCATAGAGTTGGACGACAGGCGCACGCTTTGAAAGCTTTGTTGAATCACCATGTGCGAATCTTGGTTCAAACATATTTTGGCATCATTGTTGCAAACCTAGCAAACCAGGCTTTCAAAAATCTGATGGCATTTCACAGGTATGAGGTCCAAATTTGCGACTATCAATTTTCCACCTTGTACGGCCGCAAAAATTGACCTTGGAAACATGATCTATAGTTTGAAGGGGTGCGAGGGACTTTTCATGGGGTCAGGGTTTTGAGGCCGGCCAGAATGGAAAATCGACATGATAACCCTTACAGTGTCAATTTTCAACTGTGTCCAGTCCCAAAAAATTGACACCGCTAATATTCCAAAAAAATAGCCAGGTGTCCTTTCTAATTTCTATAGGGTTGGCGGTGTCATTTTTTTGGGCTGGCCAAAGTTGAAAATTGCAACTTTACAGGTGGAGTTGGCATGACATGCATGTGCTGACCAATGTATATATTTATTATGTGTATCCGATCTATATCCATTTGTATCTCTCACATTTTCAACTATGTGTATTTCACAGCGTTTCTATACCTATACAACACTAAACCAACTATATCTTTAGCAACCAGCGCTTCTGCTTGCGATCAAGTTGTATGAAAAAAGTGTACCAAAAATCCAACCCAAACCTTTAGGTGCCTTGCTGGTTGAAATCAAACTTATCCAGATTCTTTTTGAATGAACTTGTGCATGTAGCTGCTGAGATTTGTTTGAATATTTATGTTGGTTTGTTTCTATGTCTGATCTATTGATATCTTTCTTTGGTCTCTCTATTGACATATCCAAAGTTTTGACTGTTTTGCCACCTATGGACATGTCTCTATGTAATGTGTGTGGGCGTGTCAATGTTCCACTTTGAGTTGTATTTCAGCAAGTGACCTTGGCAACCCGTTTTTGGCCCCCCAAAAAAAGTCCAGGTCACTTTACAAAAAAGTGCTTCAAACAAGTTCCCTTTCAATGTGGTCTTCAAAGTGAAAACGGCATCTTTGCACAAATGCACAAATACCACTGTCTGTTCTTTAGCTTTACTTCAACCAGCAAACAAAAACAAAAATACACACACGCATGCATACATACATATGCATGCATACATACATACAGACACGCATGCATGCATACATACATACTGCATACATCAATTACAGGCAGTAATTACACATTGATTACAAGCATTAACTACAAGCATTAGTTCCATACATTGATTACATGCATGGATACATCACATCACATCAAATCACATACACACATACAGAAATACATACATACATACCTGCCTACCTACTTACCTGCCCACCTACCTACCTACGTACCTACATACCTACCTACCTACATACATTACATTAGATTACGTTACATTAGATTACATTACATTGCATTACATTACATTCCATTCATTTCATACATACATACATACATACATACATACATACATGCATGCATGCATACATGCATACATGCATACATGCATACATGCATACATGCATACATGCATACATGCATACATGCATACATTTATACATTACATACGTACATGCATACATACATACATACATACATACATACATACATACAGACAGACAGACAGACAGACAGACAGACAGACAGACATACACACACATACACATACACGTACACGTACACATACACATACACATACATACAAAAACAAACAAACAAACGAACGAACGAACGAACGAACAAACAAACAAACAAACAAACAAAGAAACAAAGAAACAAAGAAACAAAGAGACAAACAACCAACCAACAAAAAAACAAACAATGAAACATAGAACATTTCCTAAGGGTTTGGAATTTCAAATGGAGCGACTTTTTCTTTGTTTTTGGGACCCTTTTTGGGCGCAAAAAAGTCGCGCTGCTTAATCCCTTTCGCGGTGCCAAACCAACGGGAACACGACCAATGAAATACAAAAACAAACAATGAAACACAAAAAACAAACAAACAAGCAAGCAAACAATCAAACGAACATACGATACATATGCAAATAAACCACAAAAAAGTTAAAAAAGAAACGGCTGGTGTCAATGTTTTTTTTTGACTTGGTAGCCTGGGTGGCCTTTCAATCCTGCATTGCGACAAGCATGGATGTTGTTCCCATCCCATCATTCAGGACTGCTTGACCGGGCGGAGGCACAAAGAGACCCAGAAGTGCAGGGTTTGAGTGACACTTGCCTTCTTTGGCGTGGATTCATTGCAGGTTTATACCATCTGCAAAATGGACATGACATCTACAAAAGGACCAATTCATATCAATCTTTCCACATATATACATCCAAATGCGCTCGGCACAAAACCTGTTTGGGTGGAGCCAACGAACACACCTATGGTGATTTTTTGTGGAGTTTTCTGCAATTGTCAGTTTTCAGGATTGCCTGGAGTTTCCCAAAAAGCGGGACATGTTCTTGTGAATTGAGAAACTCCTTTCCTCGCTGAACCATGCAAGATCAAAGCTGGAAATTTGTATTTCAAAACGGGGGAGGCTTGGGAGCATGGGATTCCCTGCAATTCTCGCAAACATAATATTACCCAGTGACAAAATCATGAAGTGCGTTTTTTTTTGCCGCGGGCACATCGTGAGCTTGCTCCAGTTTGCATCTCGTTTTCTCTTGCTCAGGAGCTGTTCTGGGCAAGGCTGAAAGGAAAGAGGGAGAGGAAAGGTTTTTTCCGCACAAAGAAGGCAGAGGAAAGCAAGTCTTCCAGCTCCGATAGTAGTGTTCCGAGCCTTTCTTCCTGTGAAAGCAGTGACTCTTTGTCGGATCGGCAAGAAAAAGCCACTTTGCCGATCTCTGCAGCGGCGGCACCCCAAATCCTTTCTCCAAAGCCTGCACCCTTGCCAATGCCTGGTGCCTCGCTGCCTTCTTTGCCTGCCAGGCCTGCCTTGCCTGTGTGCATGGAGCGCCATGTGATGATGGAAATGCCATGTGCTCCTCCTCCACCAGCTGACAGCTTGTCCGATTCCAGCTACAGTGGTGACAGTGATGATGAGGTAAAAACACCTTACCTGGTGAATTATGGGCTCACAGATGGTGTGGAATGGCCTCAGCCCAAACCTGAGGGTGAGCTGCCGTCACTTCCAAGCGACTTCGCTGCCTTGCTGGATAAAGGAGGTGCGTCGCTTCCTCGCACCCTTGTGCACATGCACAAGACTGGCAGAAAGGTCCCTGAAACTGTACTCATTGCAGCAAAGCACGCGCTGCATGAAGTCAGTGATGATGAGTCTTGCGTGAGTCAGTGCAGTGTGCAGAACAATTGTCCTCCAACGGATTTGGACAGCAGCTCGGGCATTCTGACACCCACGCTGCTGGAGACACAGGTGGAAACACCTCCCGTTGAGACTGCTTCTGGTGCTGTGGCTGACCATGTGGATGAGGAGGGCAACTTTCTGCCGTCACAGACCATGCCAATCAACCAGGAGGAGGCACCGTGACCGGTTTCTTTTACATATTCTACATATAAACATATTCTTTTCCGTGTGCAGTCATGAGTTCCTCTGTAGCTCTTGTGCACATTGTCCTGCTTTTTCTCAAGAAACGTGAAAAAAGAGAGAGAGAGAGAGAGAGAGGGTGAGAAAGAGATAGAAAGGTATGTAGCAGATATACACACATACATTCATGATATATAATAACGCTAGGCGCTTCATGGTGGCATTCTCTTAACTCGGATATAGACATGACGCTTTGCATGCAGGCTTTGCAGAGCGCGGAGAAGATTGCCAAGTCTTTCCCGTTGAGTGAGGATTCCACCCTCCCCATGGACATCCACCAAGTTGAGGATGGTGTTTGAGACGGATATGCGTTTTATACTTAGCCGAATGTACATCCGTAGATTGATACATTTATATCCATAAAGAAAAACTATATAGATAGATCTTTGTCTCTGTGTGTGTCTCTCTGTGCGTGTCTGTGCATTTCTCTAGAGCTCTATGTCTCTCTTTCGCTCTCTCTCTCTCTCTACCTCTCCCTCTCTCTCTCCCTCTCTCTCTCTCGCGTTATCTCTTTTTTCCCTCTCTTTCTCTCTCTATCTCTATTTCCCTCCTTTTTCCCTTTCTGGACATACGCATTTTGTTGCAGGCAGGGATCGCCTATACATACCATGCCTGGGTCCCCAGCCACACCCACTGTTCCGTTCCTCATGCTCACCCCTGAATAGGAGGCATCGCGTGAAGCTGTGGCTCGGTGTCTTTTGGAAGAGCAGGGTCCTAAAAGGAATTGCTGGTTGCAGTTGGTGCCAGAAGTTATCGAGATTCCGGATGATACGCCCAGCACCCAAGATGAGCTATCTCATGGCCTGGCTGCAATGGCTTTGGTTACCCCTGAGCCAGCTGAGAAGAAACGCATTGCAAACCAAGCATCACCTGAGAAGGAGGCCCCTGTGAAAAGAAGGACTTCTTTTCCGAGGGTGTGGCTTGACGAAGCAGGTAGAGTGAGAGTTGGCAAGCGGCTCAAGTTCGACGCCAAGTTTGTTTGTCTTCCGAAAGCAGCCATCAGCCATGAAGGCCAGGTGCGACCGGATCAGTCCCAGGAGATGGCTCCGGAACCACCACTTTCCGAACTTGTCGTCCCCGATGTGGTTGCAGGTGAGTCAAAGAATCAGTCCCAGGAGGCAGAAATGGATTTTCCTGACACCCTCGTCTGTGACACTCCACCAAGTGCCGGTTGCATTGTCGCACCACCGCAGGATCCTGAAATTGATCTTCCTGACACTTGTCCAGCGACACTTGATGGAGAAGATCTGTTTGCTATGCACCTGAGTGAGGAGGAAGTTGTATTTGCCACTTCTGCTGACTCTCCAGGCTGTGAAGGTTTTCCTGCCGAAGTTCAACGTGATCATGAAGTTCGACCTGACGGCGCTTTTGATGGCCACAAGGAGGGTGTCCCTGATGGCTGTCCAGCACTGCAGATAGAAAAGCAAGAGGAGGCGCGGGGCATTTCACAAGCCAGTGTTGCAGGTGTCTTCATGCATCAAGTTGCTCACACATGCTGCGGATAAGGTTTCTTTCTCCTATCAAACATCTCAAATCGCACTTGCAGGAAGATGTTTTCCCTTTGTTGAAATCATTCTTTTCTTGCACGCATATGCAGCCTGCTCTGCAGCTTCCATTCCACGCCTCACTTCCCATAGGCTGCTGGCGAGCCTTTCAAAATCTTGAAGAACTCGGACCAAAGGTTGCTGAGCCAGCCCATCAAAAGGAAAGGAAAGAAGAAGGCTGATCAAGATGACGAGGCAGAGGAAAGGCTTGACAAGAAGGCTCAGAACAATGCAAGGAAGAGACCGGCAGAGCCAGTGGAAGAGCATGCTCCCAAAGGCAAAAGGACTGAGGCTGAGACAAAGAAGAAAGACAAGTTGAATGTCAAGCCGCTGGAGGAAAGGAAGCGCAAAGCAAAGGTGAAAGCCTCTCCCAAGGAGAAGAAGCATGAAGGCTCAACGAAGGCGAAGCCTTCACCCAAGGAAAAGAAGGCTGAAGGCCCAGAGAAGGCGAAAGATACACTCAAGAAAGACCAGGCTAAAGGACCAGAGAATGCGAGATCTTTACCCAGTGGAGAGGAGGTTGCGGGCCCAGAGAGAAAGGAGCGCAAGAAGAATCCGCAGTTGGTCAGCAAGGAGGACCAGGCGAAGTACAGAGAGCACCTGGGCTGCAGGCTTTAAACACCTTCAGTGGAAAAGTTTTCCCATCAAGGTGTCCAGGTGCTTTTCTATCACGCATACCTCTGTGTATTTTGTACATAAGTTCCCCACAATTATATTTCCCCTATTTTTAATTTTGAGCAGGCTGTTTTGCATTCCCTCCGGGATGGTTTGTGCCAACAAACAATATGGCAACCAATGACTTTCACAAAAAAAGTAGAAACATTGGACTCTCGCAGTTTTGCCTGCCATGCTGTCCGCTTTTCTGCTTCTGAGGTCCTTTGTGCAATCGGACTTTTGGAAGGTGGTGCCGTATTGGACTCGTTTGCAAGTTGGTGTGCAGAACAGGCAAAGCAAGAAGCAACCTTGGGCGACCTCTGTGGACATGCCGCATGACTTCGCCACCAAAGTGCTGATGGCCAATGAAGTTGTGTCTTGTCGAATCTTTGTATAGCCTGCTGTGGGCTGTGCACAGAAATTTTGCAGAGCGATTGTTTGATCCTGTGTACCAAGGGATGGAAATTATGATATAATAGCCTCAAAAAAAGCACAGCAGAAGCCTGTTTGCGCTCTTGTTCTTTTTGAGCTGTGTATGTTCTTTGATCACGGAGATGGTGATGGGAGACACAAGTTTTAGATTTTAGATTCTCTATGGGAACCATGTATAGATAAGACGTTTTGGCACAGAAACCATCCATATGTATATATATATATATTATATATAACCTATCTTTCATCTTGTATGGCATGTCCACATTCCAGGGACTCGCAGACTTATTTAGTGACAACATGCGCAAGCAAACGCCCCGCATGTTTTACTATAGATAGTAAACACATATCCTTTATTATGCGAGGAAGGAGACGTCTTCTTATTTCTAGTTTGGTCATACATGAGACATGATTTGTCGCTCTGCGCCCAAAAGCTGCCAGAGTATGTAAAGATTGAATGGCAGTGCGTGTCAATGCTTGCTTGAGGTGAAGGCATTGGCAATTTCTCCTGAGATGACGAAGGACGAGCTCAACACCATGGTTGCGGAAAAGTTCCCCCACGGCCAGGACGTGGACTGAACTTCCATGTTTAGGGGCGAGGCTTGCAAAGCAAGATCGACCACACATATAGTGGTGTAGGTACATCTCCGGATGTCTGGGGTTTATAGGTTGCACATGGAACTTATAGATGTTTTTGACATTCCCACCAAAAATCATTCAGCTTCAAGAATGTTGCATTGTTTATGCAACCTCTGCTTTTCTGGGGTGCGGACATAGTTCCTGGGGTATATGCTCCAAATGCTGGAGCTGCCAACATTGACATTGCGTCAGTGACTGTCTGATGAAGTGCGGTAGGTGCGTCGACCAAAATACGGATCAACGATTGCCTGCCAGCTGTTGAACCCAATTCTTAGTTGAATTCGAATGGAATTCACCTGATGGTTGCGTTATCTTGACAAAAAATAAATAAATAAATAAATAAATATATATATATATATATATATCAACGAGATATAGACTGGTGGTGTCGGTTGCGATTGGAAAGCGCAAAAGCATAATATAACTTTCCAAGGCCCTTGGGTCTGTCCAAGTTGGAAGAGGTCTATAGCTCCTTGTTGGGGCTGCTTTGAGGTCAGGAGATGTCTGCGTTTCCAAGCTGCCTCTTCTGAAGAAGAAGAGCATGAAGGTGCCAACTGGGGCCGGTGCCTTCCCATGATATACTTCTGGCATGTAGATTTTGATTTCCCACCTGCACGGGCGGTCCATTGTCGGCGCGTTGCTGGCTCTGTGGGAGGCGTCGCAGAAAAACACACGCAGGAAGATGCGTGGAAACAGACATAGGAAGCTTTATACATGATTTCTGGCTGTGTATATGTATATGTCTCTATATGTCTGTCTACTTTGTTGTTTTTGCACATAAATATAAATATACAGACTGCCTTGCGAAGCAACAGAGTCGCAATGGGAGCTTGGTCCTTGCCTACCATCTTGCCTCGCCTCCAGCGAGCGCGAGTTCCGCCTGTGCTTTGGAGGCAAAAGATTTTGTTGCAGCAGCTGCCTTTGGTCAAGTCTGTGGGACATACACCGAATTCTTTCTGAGGTGCTGGTTGTGTGCATCGTATTCCTGCTTTGCACGGAAGGTTTGGATACCAGCTTTGCTCCTCGGTGTCCAAATCTTCTTGAGATTCTTGTTGCTCCAACCTCGGCTTTACGGCTCCCTGCGAATGAAAGCTCGTCCTGGCTACTTCTGTCAATCTGCGGCTTCTGGCTGAGGCTTTTCGGTTTACGGAATTCTTTGCTGGCGATGCCAACGCCACATGGTGCCTCAAGCAGATGGGATTCCCTGGCGTAAATTTTGACTACACTTATGGTGGCCGGTACCAAAATATCTTTGAGCCTGCAGGATTTGCGTCTCTTGGCTGCCCAGGTCAAAACCTCAAAATCTTATTCATCACCTGAGACCTGTGCAAGAGTATGTGTGGCTGCTTTGGATGAGACAAAACTCATGTTTCATAGTGCCTAGGGAAGCTGCAAGTTTTTCGGTTGCTGACTGCATTGTGTTTTCAATGCTTGGGCCAACTACTTGCTCGAGGTCTGCTCTCTTGGCAATCCTGCGACTCTATCCCCACAGCTTGGGGCTGCTGGCGCCAGTGTGTTCTTCCTTCTCCTTTATGTGCAGCAGTCAGGCGCAAAGGTATTGGTTCAGTCCACTTGGAAATGAAGATTGCCAAGCTGTCAAGCTAGGCAATGTAATGGCCAGCCGTTGCACTTTGCTTTGCTGGCTTCTGGTAGCGCTTGAACATGTGTTCATTCTGGAGCAACCGGGGTCGGCCAAATTTGGTGATATGCCACGCTGGCAAGCGTTCTGTGCCAACATTGCTTACGTTTCTCTTCAAAAATTGGTGTACTTCACACAACAGAGATTATTTTGTCTCGCCTTTCTTTGCCTTAGGGGGGTTGTTTTCCCACCTGCTGCGCATGAGGTTTTCCGCCAGCAGATCATGATGCGACACTTTGGAGTTCACTCAGTGAAACCTACCTGCTTATGGGCAAACACTTGGAAGGTTCAGTTTCTGGATGATGGCCCACTCTCTGAAGAGCAGAAAAAGAAATCGGAACCGCTTGCTGTTACCTACCGGGATGGAGAAGGTAAGCCCAGGTGTACTGGAAAAAGGAAGGAATTGAAAGAATCACAGTGACTTGATTTATTCAGTTTGTTTTAGGATGGCATGCTGAAAGTGTCTTCAAAACCAGTATGCAACTGTGCCATGTAATACCACCAATCGTATCTCTGAGGTCGTATTCCAAAGCCTTTGGGTACAGATTAGCTTCGATATTTCCAACACTATACGATGGTGTTTGGGGCTTGCGCCCTTGTGAGGACTGAGCTTGCTTCGAGATGATGAAGTTCCCATGCAAAATGATTTGGCATGTTCGAGCAAACTTGTTCCCACTGTATGTTCAGAAATTTTGGTGGCACTTCCTGGTTTCATTGGTGTTTATTCATTTCATGCATGGGCATGCTCAATTCCACACCTTTTTTTTGGATGCGCTTCTGCTTTGTAGTATCAAGCCAGCAGGACCAGGCAAGCAAGGCAACTTCTCAGCAGACTTGCGACATGCTTGCGGCTATGATGTCAACACCCATTGATCCATGGATGGATGCAGACATGGAGTCTGTAGTTAAATATTTGCGGAGCAACAAAAGACTTGCCGTGCCGCAAGAATTGCGATCTGTTTTGGGCATGAACTCAGACTAGGACTGCATAAGCAATATGTTTTCATTTTTTTGTTGGGCAACAAACAGAGATGAAATGTCACAACACATTTTTGAACTGTTTTGTAGTCCTCGGTTCCGGGTTCTGGCCATGCCGAAAAGGGGTGCTAAAAAAATGCGCACCCTAGCTTCTCAGCTCTGGTGTCTCTCTGAGAATGAAGATGATGAGAGGGAACTGCGATGCCATGCTGGCAACACTGCCCCTTCAGTTCCTTGCTCCATCTGTGCCCAGAAAGTGCGAGACATAGAGTTGGAAGCTGCAACTTTGCGGGATGCTGCAGGGCTCTTGGAAGCACAGCGGGCAACCTTGACGGAAACGGTTGCTGACCTCCGTGACAAGTTAGCGAAAGTCACACTTCAACTGTTTGAAGTGCAAAAGTTTGTTGTTCCTTTAGGTGGCGAACCAGGTTCACGGACAATGCCAACTACAGATACTTCCTGGATGGTAGACAACAAATATCTTCTGGAACTTCCACGTATGTCGGAATGTCTTCAGCAGTTGCAAGATTATAGCTATCGCTCTGAAATCAGGTTTGAACTTTGCAGACAGGAAGAGATGACAGCTTCTCGCCTTCTGAACCATTGTGAATGGATTGTGCAGAGTTTGTCCAGGAAACATCCAGCTGTTTTCAAAATTGGAATCACTGAGAATGTTGTGGACCGATGGATGGGAAAGTTTTATAGTTATAAAAAGGATCCTTATGATTGCTGGCAAGGCATGCTGGTACTGTTTGTTGGTGCCGATAGTTTCAGCTGTGCTCTGGTTGAGTCCTATTTGATTCACCGTTTTCGGGGCAGGGCAGGCTGCAGAAATTGCAAGCCAGGGGGTGAGACGGCTAAGCCTGGACCTGGCCCTTTTTTTACTTACTGTGTTTGGAGGACGTTGATTCCGCCAAAGAAATGACAGTATGTATATAGTTTGCTGCTTGGGGCACGTTCTGAAACAGGAACTTCAGAAAACAAGGTTTCCGAAGCTCTTTGCATCGCTGTCCCGGTCTATGTGAGTGAGTGAAGTGTGTCAATGCTTACTATACTGTAGTTGGATTGCAGTTACTGTAGAAACTGACAAAGACTGGACAAAACTCGGCGTCGGAATCCGTAGGAACCCGTCGGAAAACCAAGTCTTACGTCGGAAAACCAATTCTTACGTCGGAACCCGTCGGATTCATTTTCAGGCCTTTACAAGGCCAGAAATCAAAAAAAACACACATTCTATGTCTAATCCTTTTTTTGGTTTTTGAATTGCACCAGGCAAGGTCTTTATGAAACAATTGTGTGTTAGTTTGATCGCAATCTTGCACCAGGTGCTCCAGGGGAGCCATCTTCTCTGCGGACTTTGGCTTTGTCTATGGAGGAAGCAGGTGCCTCCCTCCCTTTGCTGGGAATTATACTATGGTATGATATGGTTTTTATATATGTTTGCAGATCAATTTTGTTTTTCTTGTTATAAGGGTGCTGTATCAATGGACAAGTTATAAAAATCATTGCTCGTGTTTTCGAAAAAAATCCCAACGTTTGACCACAGTGAACGGAATGGTTTTCTCTGTAAACTTTCCAGAGTTGAGTCAAAAAAAATCATCCAAACGTTTGGCTGCAGTAGATGGATTGGTTTTCTCGTGTAAAATTTCAACAGTTGAGTCAAACAGAATCAACAAACCATGTCGCTGCAGTAAATGGATTGGTTTTCTCGTGTAAATGTTCCAGTGTTGAGTCCCTGCCGTCTCTCTTTTGCGCAGCTGTCTCAACTGTTCAGTAAAAGAGGGGCTTTGGATGAACCTACAGGCAAACAGTAGAACTTGGTCTTGCAAGACCTTACTAGAGGCACAAGGGTACATGGAAGGACAAAGGCGGCCTTCGCAGCACTTTCCACATGTGGAGGTGTCTTGGTAATATAAAACCGGGCCTTACCATTGACCCATGCATCTCTTTTAGCGTGGGACAGCTTAATCATACCACCCAAAACATGTAACCTTAGTAAAACACATGTATAACACATGTGTTTGCGTTGGTCAACCCATGTTGTAGATTCCTGGTGGCTATATACAACCCAAACAATATTTAAACATAATTCTGAGGAATCTACAACATGTGTTCACCAGCACAAACACATTTGTTACATTAAGCGTGGGACAGCTTAATCATACCACCCAAAATATGTAACTTTAGTAAAACACATGTGTTTGGGTTGGTCAACCCATGTTGTAGATTCTTGGTGGCTATGTATAACCCAAACAATATTTACATAAATTCTGAAGAATCTACAACATGTGTTTACCAGCAAAAAAACCTTTCTCACATTAAGCATAGGATAGCTTAATCATACCACACCGAAAAGTATTTTTTGTATGACACATGTATAACACATGTGTTGTGTTGGTCAACCCATGTTGTAGATTCCGGGTGGCTATGTAAAACCCAAGCAATATTTACATATTTCTGAAGAATCTACAACATGTGTTCACCAGCACAAACACATTTGTTACATTAAGAGCGGGATACCTCAATCATACTGCCCAAGAATATGTAACTTGAGTATATAACACATGTGTTTGCGTTGGTCAACCCATGTTGTAGATTCCTGGTGGCTATATACAACCCAAACAATATTTAAACATAATTCTGAGGAACTACAACATGTGTTCACCAGCACAAACACATTTGTTACATTAAGCGTGGGACAGCTGAATCATACCACCCAAAATATGTAACTTTAGTAAAACACATGTGTTTGGGTTGGTCAACCCATGTTGTAGATTCCTGGTGGCTACGTTTAACCCAAACAATATTCACATAATTCTGAAGAATCTACAACATGTGTTTACCAGCAAAAAAACCTTTCTCACATTAAGCATAGGATAGCTTAATCATACCATACCGAAAAGTATTTTTTGTACGACACATGTATAACACATGTGTTTGTGTTGGTCAACCCATGTTGTAGATTCCTGGTGGCTATGTAAAACCCAAACAATATTTACATATTTCTGAAGAATCTACAACATGTGTTCAACAGCACAAACACAGTTGTTACATGCAGCTTAATCATACCACCCAAAATATGTAACCTCAGTATAAAACACATGTAAAACACATGTGTTTGTGTTGGTCAACCCATGTTGTAGATTCCTGGTGGCTACGTTTAACCCAAACAATATTCACATAATTCTGAAGAATCTACAACATGTGTTTACCAGCATTAACATATTTCTTACATTAAGCGTAGGATAGCTGTATCATACCACCCGGACTTGTAACTTGTGTATAACGCATATGTTTTTGTTGGCGCAACCATGTTGTAGATTCCGCTTGCCATGTAGCCGACACACTATTGTAGATACCTAGATAATGTATATATAAACATATGTGTTTTTATATGAAATCCACTTTGTTCGTTTCTGAGTGATTTCCTTGGGGTTTGAAGCTATCGGTTTCTATAAGGGAATTTTTCGGTTTTTCCACCTATCGGTTTTAAGGGAAATTCTCGGTTTTTGAAGCTGTCGTTTTCTAAGGAAAATTTTCGCTTTTTGAAGCTATATCGGTCTTTAGGGTATATATTTGTCAAATTTAAAGCAATGGGCTTCACTGTTGTTTGTATATGTAAAGAGAGATAGAGAGAGAGAGAGAGAGATATATATATATGTATATGGCTTTTCCAAGAATGTACATGTGTCATTTTTGTCTTTTGCCCTTGCAGCCTGAGGTGAAGCTGGAGCAGCCTGATGACAGAGTGGCTGCTGGAGCTCCTTCGGGCGTTGCCACTGTGGAGGACAAGAAGCAGCTATTTGCAGCTGCTGTGGCGCAAGCAGGTCAGCAGCAAGGGTTCCCGTTGCAGCAGCCAGCTCAAGCACCATTGGTGCCAGGAGATGTGGCAGCAGAGTGTGCAGCAGAGCAGTTGGAAAAGGAGAAGATAGAGGCGAGGATTGCGCGTCGTCAGAGGAGAGCTGAGGTGAAGGAAGAAAGAGAAGCGATGCTTTTGCGACTTCAGCAGCAGCAAGAAGCGCTTGAACAGCAGAGGTTGCAGCTACAAGCACGAATGGAGGAAGAGGATGCCAAAGTTCAGAGGGGCCATGAGCGCAAGAGGCGCCGCAAGTTGGCCGAAGCAGGCGGTAACATGGAGTCGGGGCCCGCACGCCCCAGCAGCTCAGTAACAGAAGCGGCTCAGGCGCTTTCCGAGCAAGCGGCGCAAGAGCAATGGCAGAGACACATGGAACAAAACCAGCTTCACCAGCTTGGCAAGCCGGACCCTGCAGCAGCACCTTGAGCGACAGAAGGGGGGAAAGCCGTTCCACCAGCACAGGAAGAAGATCTGCAAAAGCAGAATCCAGAACTGCAAGCAGTTGGACAAAACACACAGGGGCAGGATTTGCAGAATGCACCAGTTGCGCAATCAACGCCCAAGCACCAGCCAACCAGAGCACCTGGCCTCCAGCAGCAGCCCGAGCAAAGGGAGCTGAATGCAGCCCCGGGTCACGTAGAAAGTATGTGGAACCACGCAAGTCAGCAGCAGCCACCATGTGCTTACTATCCTCCTGGACACCTTCCACAAGGATCGGGTTTGTTTTGGCAGCAGCCTTTGAACCCTGGGCTTGTTGAACGCTGTGGCGGCACACCTTCCTCTTCATGTCCAAGTTCTCCTCGTCAAGTCCCAGCAGCCGTGCCACCATGCACAGCAGAGCAGCCCACTGTTCAGCCAGCACAGCAGGCGCCTCCCCCCCCACCACCACAGGCACAAGAGCACCAGCAAGTTGAGCAAGTTCCACCAGGGAGCCATGGAGCTCATGCATGTGGTGCGCAGCCTTTTGCGCCCACTCAGCATACTATGTTCTTTTTCCGTCAAGATGAACAAGGACAGCCGCAAGTTGGAGAAGTTCAGCAAGGTGGACTGTTACCGGGGCAGCAGCAAGTTGTAAACCCACCCCTTCCGCAAACTCCAGCACCACCAAGCCCGCTGGCACAGCAGCTCTTGCAACAGCCCCCATCAACAGCAGTAGCCGAGCAGCAGCAAGTTGCAAACAGCCAAGCACCAAGAAGCCTATTGCTGCTGCCTGGGATCCAGCAAGCACAGCAGCCATTTCCACAGCAGCCATTGGAGCCCAGACCGCCCAAAACACCTTTGCCAAGTTCAGCGCCATTGCAGCGCCCCCCTGCACCAGCACCAGTGGCTCCGCGACCAAAGCCACCACCGCCTCAGCTACCAATGGGTGCTTACCAGCCAGCACAGCAGCTAACGGCTCCGCGACCAATGGGTGCTTACCAGCCAGCACAGCAGACAGCCGAGACTCTGCTCGCACAGCAAGCCCCCCCGCCACCACCGCCGCCGCCTCCACCATTACCACGCCCACCAGCACCAAATGCGCTTGAACAGCAGCCATTGCAGCAGTCTCAGCCACCAGTTGCAGGTGAGCCAGCTTTGCAGCAGCAAGTTGCAACCGAGCAAGCGTCGGTTCCGCCAGCAAAGCAGCCACCTTTGCCGACAATGTTGCAAGGAAATGCAGCGCCAGCACCATCGACTCCACAACCAAAGCAGCCAGTACAAATTGAAAGACCAAGCGATGCGCCTCTGCAGAGCCAGCACATGGCAGTTTCTCCTGGAGCACCTCCAGGCCCAGTGCCAGTGCAGTCTCCCCTTGATGAAAGCCTCGCAATTTCCCCTGGAGCACCTCCAGGCTCAGTGCAAGTGGAGTCGCCGCCCCTTGCAGTGGCTGTGGTGCAGCCGCAGACAGCTGGTGGGCAACGCGGCTGCACTTTGATAAGGACGGTTTGAAACAAAATGTTCGGATCTAATAGTTGGTCATACATGGGATATACAAGCAGCCACACACACATATATATATATATATATGCATTGTACATTTATATTTGCATATATAATTTGTGCATATGTACACATGTAAAACACGGCATGCATTCATATATTTTGTGTTTTATGTGTTTGTATCATGTCTGCTTCCAGTTCGGTTTTTCAGGGGTGAAAAGCGCAATGATTATCAAACATGCATGCAGCAATCTTAGGAATGCGGGCTCTTTTGGAGAAATGCCGCAGCAGGTTGTCAACTCCATGACACATCCTGCGGCCTGGGCCTTCATGGACCGCGCTGTCAAAAGGCAGATTGTGCCACAGGAAGCGTTGAATGAGTGGCAAGCGGGAGGAACTACGAGGAACAAATTGTTCAAGTCTTTTGTTCACAAAGTCTACTTGCCAGGTGCTGACCAGACCTCGAATGTGCTCAGACTTGAAGCATTCATCAAGATTCGTCAAGCCAGCCACGACTGGTGATCGACGTTGCAAGGCTATGAATGGCTCACGGAAACCGAAATGCAAGATGACAAGAAGTGGAATGAGACCTTTGTTTTGAACATTTGTGTAGGCATTCTTCGTTTTTGTTTCCAATCCTGCTTGGGATTTATCAGATATGTCTTCAAACGAAAGAGAAACCTGCATGGTTTAAAGTATATATATATATAATTTGTAGAATATATTCGTTTTTCACCTACATGTCCCCGTCGCCGCATCAGGACTAAGATCAAAGGCGCCGTGGAGTATTGCAAGGCCAAGAAGCTGACGAAGCAATGCCCCTATGAAAAGAAGACGAAGTATTTGGTTCTCACCTCTGACAAGGTGGAGAACCTCGCCTGTCATTCGCCTTTTTTAAAAATAATAATAATAAAAAAATATATACATCTATCAAATATTTTGTCACGGTCATTCTGTATTGCAATGGCAGGTGAAAACAAAGGCAGTTCACGTCTTGACACCTTTCAGCTCGATCAAGTGTATATAGAAGGCGTTATATAGTGCTCCTGCTAATCTGTCTATATCTCTCTGGGTGTTGCAAGCAAACTGGGCTATATATAGCATCATTTTGAGCACAGCGCTTTCTGTTCTGAGGAAAGGCAGTGAGAAGCTGCGCGAGTTGGAGGAGATCGCGCATGGCTGTGGCCTTTTCTCCGAAAATTTTGATGTTGGCCTGGGAGACTTGATGGAGATTGAGGATTTGGAAGCGCCTCAGGGCCAGGGCCACACAGTTCCAGGAGCCGGGGCCAAACCGAAGGCTCGCAGTGGCAACCCTTTTCCACCCCTTGAGGGGCAGGAGACGGCCGCAGAATTTGCTTCCAAGTACAAGAAGACCCTCCTGAACAGGAGAGCAATTTTCCGGGATTTACATGAGAAATGGAGTGCGGCGCCTCCTCCAACGGGGAAGACGCTTGCATGCGGGAAATGATGCTTTTTCTTGTTTCCCCTGTGCTATTTTCTTATCAAGTGCAGTTGCTGTGCAAAGCTGCTGTTGTTGTATTGTTGCTTTCATGTTTTTCCTGCAGGGAAGAGTGGGCTGCGCTGGAAGCGACCAACCGTCACTGGGCCTGACCATAATTTTCAGTTTGCGTATGTATTTTTTTGAACTCTCTCTATTTGTATATGTATATATATATATAAATATATTCCTGCGTGTTATCATACATACATACATACATACATACATACATACATACATACATACATACATACATACATACATACATACATACATATATATAGACATATAACCTTTCCAAAGATGCATTGTTCAAAGCGGTCGCTCTGAAGCCCAACCTTCCTGAATCCGTATAGCTGCTTCAGTCACATGAGTTCCCTTGTTTTTAGTTAAGCAGAAAAACATATTTCCCCTCTCCGGGTGCGAATGCATTTTTTCCACCATGTCTATATGTTGCTTTTTTGTCGAGCACCTTGCTTCAGTGATTCAGAATTATGGGTTTGTTTTTCATGAGAAGAGCACAAACCTACTTCTGCGAACAGTGCCATCCAAGGTGAGCTGTGCGAGAACTACAAGACAATTTGCGAAAGGGAGCAAGTTCAGACCAGCAAGAATCCGGGGCACAAGTCCGCCTTTGCGGACATTGCGAGGTTGATTCAAGAGAACTGCCTCAAGTTCACGAACCAGGTGAACGCTGTGAAGGTCCACTTTCCGAAGGTTCAAGCGAAAGCAAGGCCAAAGAAACGTTCCGAACCTCCGGCTCCGAAAGCACAAGCTGCTGCGCCCCCTAAAGAGGAGGCGGAGAGTGGGGAGTAGAGAACTTTGGAGGCCGGCCACTGCAAGGCCTGCAGTTCCATGTGCAAGAAAACAACTGAGAAATGATATATATAGATATACGTTGGAGAAGTCAACCTTTTTTTCCCATATAGGCCTAAAGCCAGAGGGGTCTCCGATGTCCGTTGAAGGACAAAGCCAGCTCAAGTCTTTTTGGGGTGCAACCTCCAATCGAAGCATTGAGGTTTCGTGGTCTTTAGATAGCTGCAAAGTGCGCAGTGCCGCAGGATTCATGACCTGCAGGTTTCAAGCGTGAGAAATCGCTGAAAAAAGTTTCCCTGCCTTCCTCACAGCATCAGTTTGAGCAGAGTACATGCATCAGCCATTCGTCTCTTAAAGCCTTTGGTTTCCCAGTGTTTCACGCAGCCACCCCTCGCAGGTGCAGCTTCTGTCCGAAAGATTTTGAAAGAGTACGTTGTTCTTTGGCTTGTAAATGCGAAAGAAAGCAATTTTCAAACTTGCTTGCTTCCAGTATCCAGCAGGGGCAGATGGCATGTATATGTGCAGCATGTAAAGATCTCTTTATCTATATACCTGACATGGGGAGACACTGTTGTTTTTTTCCAGATCTCGATATTTATATATATATAATACAGTATCTATCTATATGTTATATATATATATATCCGTCTTTAAGGTAAGTTTTCGGTTTTTGAAGCTATCGGTTTCAAAGGGAAATTTCCGGTCTTTCCACCTATCGGTTCGAAGGGAAATTTTCGGTTTTTGAAGCTATCGGTTTCTAAGGGAAATTTCCGGTCTTTCCACCAATCGGTTTTAAGGGAAATTCTCGGTTTCTGAAGCTATCGGTTTCTAAGGGAAATTTCCGGTCTTTCCACCAATCGGTTTTAAGGGAAATTCTCGGTTTTTCAAGCTATCGGTTTCTAGGAGAGATTTCGGGTTTTTGAAGCTCGGTTTCTGAGAATAATTTCCGTTTTTTTGCAGCTATTTATATTTCCGTATGCAAGGGAAATTTCCCGTTTTTGAAGCATTTGCGTGGTTTGTATAAGATGCTTCTCAGGGTGCTCAAGCTGCATATAAAATATACAAATTGTGTCATGAACATCTTCAGTGCTGTATATATATATATATCTTTTGAAAACAGAACCTGTCGGTATGGAAGGGAGATCTGTTGCTATAAACGGGAAATTTCTTGTTTCTGAAGCTATATGGGTTTGTTGACGGGTGTATATAAGCACATGCTTTTCCTTTCTCAACAAGGTATAGCTCTGTGGCTCTTTACATACCAACATGAAAGTTATTTATGGGTTTGTGTTGCCTAATCCGTGTTGTATAGATTCGTGCTGGCCTTATGTTTACATAATGATAAAGAATTTACATCATGTCTTGACCACAACAAAACATATTTTTCATTGTGTGGACAAGGTGTGTTTCAAAAATACCATCAGAAGTATGTGTATATATATATGTATCAAGAATCCTGCACAATTGTTTGTGTTGGCAACTACATGTTGTAGAATCCCGCAAAGGAACCGCTTTTTTCAAGTTCTGCAGGTGATAGCTTTTCAGAATGTTCCACACCAAGATTCCTATAGTGTCAATGTAACACATGTGTTTGTGTTGATAAAACCCGTGTTGTACGTATAATCCATGTAGTATTTACTTCATTACAAAGGAACCCATACAGCATGTGTGGAAAGTTATATGTGTATTAAAATCACCCTATTTGTATATACATACAGGTTATCCATGCCGTCGGTTTCTCAGTCAAATTGTCAATGTTTGATCTATATCTACTGTTTGCAAAGGAAAATCTTCTTTTGCGGAACTTATATATCTCAGTCTTTAAGGTAATTTTTCGGTTTTTGAAGCTATCGGTTTCTAAGGGAAATTTCCGTTTTTTGCAGCTATATATAGGTATGAAACGGAAATTTTCGGTTTCGAAGCTATCGGTTTCAAAGGGAAATTTCCGGTCTTTCCACCTTTTGGGTCGAAGGGAAATTTTCGGTTTTTGAAGCCATCGGTTTCTAAGGGAAATTTCCGGTCTTTCCACCAATCGGTTTTAAGGGAAATTTTCGGTTTTTCAAGCTATCGGTTTCAAAGGGAAATTTCCGGTCTTTCCACCTATCGGTTCGAAGGGAAATTTTCGGTTTTTGCAGCTATCGGTTTCTATATAAGGGAATTTGTTCGGTCTTTCCACCAATTGCTTTATAAGAGAAATTTTCCGTTTCTGATATATGCATATCGGTATTTCGGGTTTTTGAAGCTCGGTTTCTAAGGGAAATTTCCGGGTTTTCCACCTATCGGTTTTAAGGGTAATTTGCGGTTTTTGAAGGTATTGGTCTTTAGGGAAATTCTTTTTTTTGAGTAAAAACAATATATTAAAAACAAATATCGGTTTTAAGTGAAATTTTCGGGTTTGAAGCATTGAACCATCAGCGTCGTCTCTTAGGCGACAAATGCTGCAACGGCTGCTGAAAGCGCCTACAGACAAGTCTCTACAATGCTGCCTGGAGCACCAGGCTATGTCGATCTGGTTCAATTGTCACTGGCCCACACTCGGGAACATCACAAAGAAGATCTATTTCAACGTCACGTGGTGAATTTGGGGCATGCTTTACCGTTGCCGGTGAAAGCTGCATATCTGGAAACCATGGAGCAACATCACCATTTTATCGAGATCCGAAGCTGTGCTGAGTACATTTTGCAGAAACATCCTGCGAAGCTCCTGGCCGGCTTTTCTACTTTGCAGAAGGAAGAATTTCATGCTGCAATGGTGCAGTTTTGGGCTGCTTATCGTCTACACAACCCAGGACACGATGTCTTTGTTCGGTTTGCTGATAGCCTTCACCTTTGCTTACCTCTCAAAATTCACTCAGACGAAGGGACAGGCCCACGGCGAGCCCCAGTGAATCAAATTTCCTGGGGCCCTGTCCTGAGCAGCTCGCCCAACTCTTTCGATCGATATTTTTTTTGGTCGTCCATGAACGGCGAAGATTACAAATTTGCAAATGCTGGATATGAGGCTGGCAACGCTGTGCTGGATGAAGTTTCTACACATCTTGCTGCGCAAGCTACCGACGTATATATCAATGGTATGGATTGCATAGATGTTGGTACATTGCACCTGGTTTGGGTGGCTGTAGAGGGCGATTTGCCTGCCCAAGCTAGGGCTTTGCACTTGAAGCGGAATTTCAACTGTATGCCGAACCAGCTCTGCCCATGGTGTCTTGCTGATGATCGCGAAGTTCCCTTTTCTGATTACAGGGAGAATGCTGCTTGGCGTGCTACGTCTGGAACGCAACGCCCTTGGACGACAGAATCCCCTTTCCATGGCATCCCGGGCTGGGACAGTGAGTTGATTTTGGCCAAAGACTTGTTTCATCTCTGCCACCTTGGAGCTGTCCGAGGCTTTGCCATCAACCTGCTCTGCTACATGTGTTGGACGGGCATGTGTTGGACGGGCGTGTGGGACCCTTGCCATATGAATCAGATATTTTCATAAACTCATTTATATTGCTCAGAAAGAAAGAAAGATAGATAGATAGGTAGGTATAGGTACAGGTACAGGTACAGGTACAGGTACAGGTACAGGTACAGGTACAGGTACAGGTGTAGGTATATATAGGTATATAGGTATATAGGTATATAGGGATATAGGTATATAGGTATATAGGTATATAGGTATATAGGGATATAGGTATATAGGTATATAGGTATATAGGTATAGGTATAGATAGATATAGATATAGATATAGATATAGATATATAGATATAGATATAGATATAGATATAGATCTATAGGTAGATATAGGTAGATATAGGTAGATATAGGTAGATATAGGTAGATATAGGTAGATATATAGGTAGATAGATATATAGATATATACTTGTTAAACAGATGATATTTTCCCACAATGTTTCTTAGAATCAGCTCAGCAAAGAACTTGTTTCACAGATGGCCTTTGAAACGCGTAGCCAAGGATGGAAACAATGTTTCTGCAAAACTGACTTCAGCTTATGCAGAATTTCGTGCGCATTGCCGGATGCTACGCGAGTCACCGTTGGTGAAGAGATTCACACGCGAGAATTTGGGTTGGGGATCGACCAAAACGTACCCAAAGTGCAGCTTCAAGGGTTCCGACACCCGCCTCATTCTGGGGTTCCTCATTGGCGTATTGGAAAAGCCAGAGGTGCAGCTGGACGAAGTTACTTCCGTTGCATATGTTGCAGCGAAATCCATGGATGATTTTTTGCGACTGGTGTTTGGGACAAAAGATGGTCAAGGATGCAGAAAGTCTCTGTTCAATCGGAACGAAGGTGCACATGCCCTGGCTTTGCTCACAGTGTGGTGTGAAAAATTTTACACCTGTGCCACTCTGTGCTTTGGAAAGCGGCTATGTTTTTTTCCGCTGACGCCAAAGTTTCATTTTTTACTCCATGTCGCTGCAGACTTGAAGGAGCAGCTGTCAAGGATGCAAAGCACCGATCGCTACATCCTGAATCCCGGACTCTTTGCCACGCAGATGGCCGAAGATGCAACGGGGCGTTCTTGCCGCATGGCTCGAACTTGCCACGTCCTGACTGCCAGTGTGCGGGTGGCCCAAAAATGGCTCATCGCAATCAAACTCTTTTGGGATGAACAAGCCGAACAGGATGATGCCTGATGCTGAGTGCGCCAGTTGGAAAAAATCAGGTTTGGCGTGAAGTGCGCGGAGGTCTGGAATGCAAAATTCTGCCTGAACAGTGAATGCACGTATGTTTGGATATATATATGTGTGTGTGTGTAGCCACCCCCAACAAGATAGAATAAGTCTGCAGTATGATACTGATATGTATATGGCGTTTGATTTTCCACTATGTGCCAGACTTTTCTATCTTTTTGGGGGTTGCTATGCAAGCACATATATATATATAGTCTGTCTGTGTGCGTGCGTCTTTTTTCATGTGAGTCAGCAGCAAGCCGCTTGTTTACATATTTTGTGTATGTCTATAGACACTGGCATTTACCTTTTTACAGCAGCAGAGCAGTCTAGATGTCATTGATGTGCGCATATTGTCAATTCAGATATGGTGGCCTTTTGATAGATAACGAATTCCATGCAGTTACTGGTGGCATGTTTGGCACCCCCATAACATTGTTTACCTGGAACCCTGGAACCCTCGAACCTGCTGTTCTGTTGCAAAATTGGTCTTATTGGCTTTCGTGCGTGTAAGGCAATGTGCCTTCGTCTGTGTGGATATTTGTCTTGTCTCGCCTTACCGAGCCTCCTCGAAGAGGTCACACCGTTGGCCGGGTGTGGGGCTGGAACCTTGCCTTGAGGCCAACGCATTGCCTGTAGCAATAAAGCAGGCAGTGTATGAGAGCAGGGCACATGGGCTAAAGCGCCTGCTCGGGCAAGCCTGGTGATGAAACCCGGGGCATTGCTGCTTGGGATCCCGCGGCAATGCTTCCGGGTTTACGACCCAGGGGTTCCGTGAAAGGGAGGCCAAACTTCTTTGATCATTTGCATGCAATCCTTTCCCTTCATAGGTTTGCGCATATAGTGCAGCCACAAAGGGCAAAGCTGGCAAGATAGTGCGGAGCTTGAAGCCAGAAAAACAGTTTGGATGTATATACCCTTTAACATTTATAAAGCTTTTTGTTTCTCTGGCTTGAAGGTCCATGCTGTTCTTGGCAGGATGTTTTTGCTTTGACAAGCAACATTTCAGACAGTATGATTGCATACAAACACCAAAGCCAGAAAAACCGGCAAATAAGCCAGTGATACCTAAGTTTGTGTTTTCTGGTTTTGTGGTTTGTAAAGAGTCGGCGTTGGATGTGCAAGTTGGCATTGGATGTTTTTTTTAAATATATAAATGTATATATATATACATACACATATATACATATATATATATACACATACATACATATATATATATTCATACATAAATGTATACATACATATATATATACATACATATATATAGACAGATGGGCATACTTATATACATGTATCTATGTGTGCATAAAAATATATAAGTATAGAGGTCGCACACATGATAGACACAATTATACACATGATATATAGCTCAACATAGTATGTAAATAAATATACATACATACATATATAGTTGCTGGGTCCTTGACAATCGAAAAAAAAAAGGAAAAATACATTTTAGGCTCAAAGAAGAAGCAACGATGCAGAGCAAAAAATGGTTAAACCAAAAAGCTCTTCAAGAATTGGTTTAACTAATTATTTCTGTTCGCAGTGCTCTCTAGGTAGTCGCAGTGGGGAATCATCGGGTGCTCTGACACTTAGCATCAAATCACTTTGTGTCAATGTTTGACAATGATGGAATCATGGCCCATCCAATGCACCAAAGACAAGCTCAGCTGGAACCAC